>Ga0315908_10002822_pt1 | contig 12623 bp, 13 predicted proteins | sample LakEriMetagenome_12_FD_203520 | JGI IMG/M metagenome (GOLD analysis project Ga0315908, IMG submission 203520) | Freshwater fungal communities from buoy surface, Lake Erie, Ohio, United States - Buoy 4 MA124 | ecosystem: Environmental > Aquatic > Freshwater > Lake > Lake biofilm | place: USA...
TAGACACTAATAAAACAAAGAAATGGAGAAAAATAGAAAAAACTTTATCTTTAATAGATCACCTTATAAAATTCGGAGCTTAAAGATGTATTGGAGAATTCAAAGACAATATATATTTAATTGGGAAGCTAAAAAACTATCAAGCGAATGAAAATGGGCAGGACAAAGGAGCAGCCATTAGAGAAAAAGCTACAAATTTAATTAGTATGCTTGAAGATGAAGAACGATTGAAATAAGTAATAAAAGATGCTTAAGCTTTGAAATCTAAATTATCAGGAATTGGTGGAATGAGTTATACTTCTAATAAATATGCTGGATTTGGAAGTGATAATTATGATACTTATGTAAATAAAGATAATAATAACCAAAAATTAGATAAAACAAATGATATTGCTAATAATTATGGAGGCAAAAATGAATTAGGTGGTTATGATGATTTCGATTGGGAAAAAAAAATTTAAAGCAAAAATAATGATAAACGTGTTTCTTAAATCAATTAAACTAAACCTCTTTAAGAAACTTAAGAATAATAAAAATCAGTTTAGAAATAATAAGAGCATATTAAAAAATTTGTTAAAATTATTCCTCCTTCTTAAAATAATACTAAATAAAATGTAAATTAAAATAATAATAATGATAATTTGTTTGATTTCGATGAAGCTGATACAAAGGGTAAATAAAATTTATAAATTATTTTTATTTATATTTAGATAAAAAGAAAAATGAAAAAAATTTTGAATTTGGTAATTTTTAATAATAATCTAATAATAATTAAACTGATAATAATAATGTGAATATATAAAATAATAAGAATAATATTTAATAATAAATAAACTTATTTGAATAATTTTAATAATCAAATGTATAATAACAATAACTTCCATTTTAATAGTTATAATAAAGTTAAAACAATTAATTTTAGTAATTAGGATTTTAAAATTAAACTTAATTCTAGTAATAAGGATTTTAAAATTAGAATTAATTTAATAATATCAATATTTTATAATAATAATAATAGTAGACATTTTATTAATAATAATAATTCAATCCTTATTAATAATAAAATAACTAATTTAGTAACATATAATAATAAAATTAATTTTAAAATTTTTAATAATCACATTAATAAATTTAATAATTAAATTAGTAAGATTAAAAAGTGAAAATAACATATAACAGTATTTAACCTTAGAATTAAGAAGAAAATTAAAAGGGAAAGAAAATAGAAGCTTTGATAGATTTAAGTGGCGGACTTTGATAAAAATATAAAAGATTTAATAGATAAAAAATATTAAAAAAGGAGAGTCAGAAACAATCTTATCTTTCTTTTAATGCAATTCCACATTTCTAAATTTGGCTTGGTTTTAAATTGTCTATGATTTCTCCATCTTCATTTTCTACACTATAAATTATATTTTATGGATCTTTGTCTTTAACTTCCTTAATCTTTCCTGGTAAGAACTGGGATTCTTTATATATATATATTAATAATAATAATTTTAATAATTAATAATATAAAATATATATTTATAATTTTATTATTATTACCTTCAGTATCTTCGGGTTTAAAGTCAATTTTTTAATCAGCTTTAAAAATCTCTTATACTGGCAAACCACCTTCGCCTTTTTCAGCTTCTTTTTCTTTATCCTTAGCATTTTATATACAATTCCTAACACATTAAAAGTTCATAATATTTTCTAGTCTACTTACATACTTATCACAACAAGTGTAGCAGAATTTATGTAGCTCCCTACACTTCATGATTGGTTCCTTATAACTTCCATAGAAATCCTTACAAAACTTTTCAATCTTGCCTTTATTATCAGATCCCAAACATATTGACCAACTTCTTTAGTACTCTAGCTTTTCTCCTTTTTCAAGATAAGTATCGTCAGCAGCTTCAACTTATAGTCCATCGAAATAAGTCTGATCTGAAGAATCAGTAGCAAATCCAACTGTTCCTCTCCAAGGATCTTCATCGTCATTAATTTGGAACAACTTGAAAACCTTCCTTATATTATGATTCTAATAATAAACCTTAATAGTTCTTTAATTATAATAAATTCTCCATCTATACCATGTTCTAGGAACTAGCTGATAATTATAAGATACCATAATCTCTTCTACTGATTAGCCCTATTTCTTTATTAATCTCACAGGAGCTTCTTTTGCATTGAACTCCAAAGCTAAGTACTTATCCATGTCTCTGTATCTAAACAAAAGCGCAGCTCTTCCTACTGTCTTATAGAACATGTTAAATTTTATCAACCCGTTAGGACAATTGAAATTTTTTCTTAAAAGATAGGTTCCGAAATAAGCAGAATTTCCTTATATTGTACTGATTTGTTCGAACACTAACAATCCTTTTTTTTCAGGATGGTTATTAAATGACCATATACTTGGAGTTCTGATTGCACCTACGAAATCTTAAACTAAATAATTTTTATAAATATCAGGAGGACTATAATTTTCTTTGAAGAATTGACAAAGATTGGCAGAATTCATGACTCCTATAAAGAAAAATGATCTCTAAAATGTTAATTTATCAACTGAAGATATTCCATTGGAGTTAGATCCTTTATATAAGGGTAATCCTTTCTCAATTTCTAGTTAAGTTTCTCCTCCTTCATCAAGAATAGCTCCAATATGAATAGCAGCTTAACATACCGAACTATCCTCTGAGTAGATTTTAGTTCCGAAGATGTTCAAAGGAATATCAGTACAATTTGCAGGACAACCTACTGTCACTTTAGTACCTACTGGTCCATTGAAAACAACATCCTAAGCAGTTGTGTCACACTTTATTTTTATAACTTTTTAAGCCTTTGTAAATACCATACTCTTCGTGCCTTCTTCCCTATTGGCTGACTGAATACCATTTTGTTTAGAATTAGGATAGAATTGCTATCCGTTTCCTATAGTTAAAATCAGATCTCCTCCATTTTCATCAATGACTCCAGAATGAATAGCAGCTTTACATACATAAGAATCATCATGATAAATCATAGTACCAATAACTAATCCTTCATTCTAACCACATGCTTTAGGACAATTGACCCTAAACTTCTTACCAGTAGGTCCATCAAACATCTTATTAGTTCCTTAAATCTTACAACTAATACCAGTAGCAGCAGCTGATTCGACTGCCTCTTCACTTTATTGCTAAGTATCAGGAATGGGAATATTCTCATCCATTCCTTCATCATTTTCAGGATTGGTCGATGTACTTCCTTGGTCATCTTTCTTTTCGGAAGGGTCTGGAGTTTCAGGCTGACCTAATAAGGTACCAGAAGGAGGAGAAGGTGCTCCTGGTGCTCCTGGAAATGGATTGTCTGTACATTATCCTTTACATAATCTACCATCTCTTGTTTTTCTTATTCCTTTCACTATTCCTTAGTTATATGGTTTTTCAGATCCATCTTTATGCAATTTGGTTATTTCGTCTTAACCGATTATTCGATCATAAATATGCACATAATCTATCACTCCATTGAATATCTGGTTCTTCTGTTCACTAAATGATCCTATATCTAAATGCCTTTCACAAGTAAATCTCATTCCTTTATCAACATAATTATACATATCTCCATTAATAAAGAAAGTCGTCTTAGAGCTTTCAGTCGTTAGCACTAATGAATATTGTTCTTTTATAGCTATAAAATAATTTGAATTAAAAATAAAATCTTGGCCGCATCTTTGCTTGAATACTATTTAGTGATCAGATGTTATTGTTAAAGCATAACAACCACAATTACTGTGACTCACTAATGTCATTTCACTATCTGATTCTTATTTCTGTTTAAAAGCTATAGCTATTGAAAATTCTTTAAGAGTTCCAGTCTTTGATTCTCCATCAATACTTGCTAAGTCGGTTAAAATGTCAGTTTCTTTTCCATGAAATTCAAAATTAGGCTCAGGCCACCAACTAAATAGTGGAGCATTTTCATCCTTTTTTTTATCTTTTTTATTCTTGTTCTAATTTTATAAATTTGTTTTAGATTTGGATTATAAAAAGCTATATTTTAATCTATATTTTTTAAGTTTTCCTTATTTTTTTATCTTTTTATTTTATAAATAATCATCAGGATTTCTCAAATATCTTTCCATTTCTGAATTTGATTCTAAAAACTAAGGGAAATGATAATTTTGGAACTTGAATTGTTTGTTAGTTAATTATTTTGTGAGATTGAAAGTGGGTTAAAGAATATTAAGATCGTGATCTAAGACAGATTAAAGTTTAAGTAATTATGATGACTTAGAATTATTATTGTAATTGATGGAATATGATTTCTGAAAGAAAGATGACTTTTCCCAGCTACAAGTCTTACAACTCTTTACCTATTCTCTTCCTTAGAAACTTTATGCCAACCTAATATGTAATGAATTAGGTTTAATAACAGTAAATGCTCTAACACTAGCTGGATAATCATAACTTTCGATATCTCTATTAAGACTTCCTACATAAATACTTTATCCCCAACTAATGACAACTTCAACTAATCCTCCAAAATGCTGCACAACTCCTGCATGAATAGCAGCTTTGCAAATAGCACTCTCTTAAGAATAAATAGCAGTTCCATAAACTGATGATTGATCATTCATCTCCAAACAAGATTTAGGGCAATGTACTAAGAACACTGATCCTGGATCTCCTTTGAAAATTTTCTCCATTAGAGTCATTTAACAGTTTCCTTTAATGATTGGAACCAATGGAAGTTTGCCTAATTTAGGAGGCATTGCTGGAATTTACTTCTATTGAGATTTTCCACTAGGATCTCCTTTGAGCCCATCACAGGTAACAATTATATCATAATCATGAGCACATCTCCAAACAAAAGGCCAGGTTTTATAAGAACACTTTTCAATAAGATTTTCATCTCCCTTGCACTTGACATGTACCATTTAAATGGGCCCATTTCCACAATAGTTTTTCTCATTGAAGTTGGCACAAACTCCCTATTCTCCTACATTTCCGATGATCTTTCCCCCTTCATATCCCATTTAGATACATGCTACTTTAGCTGAATTATCATCAAAATCGTAATTACAGATGGTTCCCCACTTCCCCATATATATTTCTAATCTTCCACTGCCACTACTACTTGCACTACCTTTATCATCCATCAATCGGATTGTTTTAGGAGCAGGTTCTTACTCAACATCAAAATTTATCATACTACATTCAACTATCACATCATCTAAATGACCACATTTATCTAAAGCTAATTCTCTGGTACATTACATTATATTGGCTTCAGTTCCTTCACAATTTATAGCTTGGAAATGAATTGGCTATATTGCATTACCACAATAGTTTTCTCCTTGAAGTGTTTTACAGAAACCCTCTGCTCCATCTGGGTTTAACATCCTACCATCTTTATACTTTAAATCTCTACAAATTCTCCTAGCTGCTGATTAAGACATCCCTTTAGCACATATACTGCCCCATTTACCATCTAATCTAAACTCTACTCTGCCCATATAATCTGGCTAGTTTTAATAATTCAATATCCTCATATCTAGATCACACATATCAATATTGTCTATTTTAACTGTAGAAAATGACTTAGATGATGCCTTAGCTTGTCCAACTTCCATTCCATTTATTTTACCTTTGCTAGCATCATAATTAGATATTCCAACATAAGTTCCTATTCCTACGATACCTCCTACAATTGATAATGCTCCATCTGCTATTGCACTTTTACAAACACTTGCATCTTCAGGATGAATTCCTAGTCCTAATGCTTTAGTATCTCCAGTATTGTCACAGCCTGAAGGACATCTCACTAAATAAAGGTTATGATTGATTCTGTTGTCTTAAAAACTCTAACCAAAGTCTTCATCATCTTTTATTATTGTGTCACAAGTTGCTGATATTATTTTTGATCTTTCCATATCTGATAAACCCATTCCTTGATAATTATTCATTATCATATCTCCATCATTACTTCCTTCTTCCTCCTTTTCATCTTCAGTCTCTTCTTCTTAATTATCAGAAGTGTCTTTTTCAGACTTGGCCTTAGGTTTTTTTTATGGTTTTTTAGGCTTGGAAGGACCAGCACTTACGGATGAGTCAGGTCCACATTTATTCTTAAGTTTTATTTCACAAGTTACAGGACACATAATACTAACTCTTAAATCCTTATATTCTTATACTCCTCCTCCTTTCTTAACTATTTTGATGGATTCTGGACTCCATTATTCATGATTAGTCATTGAAATTTTGACTCCACATATATTTCCTATATCTTTTCCAGTAATTTCTACTTTTTCAGTTTCTCCTGCTTGATATCCATCTTCACACAATACCTTTTTGACAGTGTCTCCATCTGAACCTAATATTTGAATAAAGAGAGGTGCTTTGGTTCCTGCTCCTATATTAGACCTTGTTTTAACTTCTACTTCATAGACAGTTCGACCTGCCAGCGGCATTATTTCTGAACATTATTTAGGACATTATAACCATTATCCACAATCAAATTCCCAGAATTTAGCTCCTTGACTAACCTTGATGTGACTACATCTAAAATCATCATTTCCTGTATATCTCAACTTTATTTTGAATGGGTCTCCTATTCTTGGTGCTTCTATATCTTATTTAACTGTGCTTCCTTATTCAAAGCCATCACTTGTTATTAATACTTCGTCTGTCCTACCTTCGTTTCCATAAAGCTAAATGAAGAATGATCCTTTTGCTCCTGCGCCTTCAATGTTTGAGGTTACTACTGTCACTCCGTATGTTTATTTTTCATTCATTGCTTCTTCTGGAGATGAACAGTATCCCCAATTAGGACCACCATTTTTAGGATCAAAATTCTTTGCTAATTTTGCTTCAACTGGTTTTGTCCAACACCAATACGAATCTGTATTCTATGCTTTTATTATTTGGATTATTAAAACCATTAACAATAAATATATGCCTTTATGCTTCATATTTATTATTATTATTATTATTATTAATTATATTTATCTAATATTTATATTTCTAATATCATATGTTTATTATTCAAGTTTCTTCTTCTATTTTTTATATTATTTCTTCTATTAATTAATCTTTTATTTAATACTAATTTCTTAAATAAATATTTATTATTACATTCTATCTCGAAATACTATATTATATGATTCATTAAATTCATAATAACATTGAGAAATTTTACATTCCTTATATTATTATTTTAATTTTACTTAAATTTATTATATTAACTCTAAATATTATATCCAATTCTAAAAATTTTAAATATTAGAATTATAATATTCTTCTTTTTAATTTAATTAATATTTTTTGGACATATATTGCTATATTCTCTGATTCAATATTTTTTGAATTGACATAAAATTTTATTCTAAAATATTAATAATTTAATACAATAAATTTAAATATTTTATTTAACAGTTATTATATTATTATTCAATAATTTCAAATCATCTTAATTAATTTTATTTTAATCTTAGTACAATTTTTTTTAAATATTATCAATTTAATCATGTATTTCATTATTTTCTATTAATATTGATTGACATATTTAAAGTCTATAAAATATATATAGAAATAAACTTTTCTTAAATTTATTGAACAGATTATTAAATCATTTAATAAATAATAAAATATAAAATAGTTAATAAATCTGAACATAATAAAATATATTAAATAACATAAAAATTGGAATGAGTATAAAAGTAGGTGTTAGAGTTCGTCCATTTAATAAAAGAGAATTAGAATTGAAAACTGAAAACATAATATAGATGATAGACCAAAAAACAATAATATCTAACTTAGAAACAGGGAAAAAGAATGAATTTGTTTTTGATTATAGTCTGTGGTCATTCGATGGTTTTGAAGTAGATTTCAACGGATATTACAAAGCAATAAACCAAAAATACATGGACCAAGAATGAGTGTACAATTTGATGGGACAACAAATTGTGGAGAATTGTCTGCAAGGTTATCATTGCTGTTTATTTGCTTATGGTCAAACTGGAAGTGGAAAATCATACAGTATGATGGGTACATCCTCCAATAAAGGAATTATCCCTACTTCGCTCAATAATCTATTCACTCATATTTCTTAAAATACTAGTACTTTCAAGAATAATAGACTTATGGTTAAACTTTCCATGTTGGAAATCTACAATGAAAAAGTTCATGATTTATTAATAGATACTTCTCTAAGGACTGTCTCAGGATTGAAAGTAAGGGAACATAAAGACCTAGGTATTTTCATTGAGGGTTTGAGTAAATATCAGTGTTTGAACTATAATGATGTAGAGGCAATTATTGAAAAGGGTAATAAGAATAGAAGTATAGCAAGTACTTTGATGAACAACACAAGTAGTAGAGCTCATACTATCGTGAGAATCGAAATAAAGTAGTTGAATTATGATGAAATGACTTAGTAGACTCTTGAAATCATGAGTGTGATTAATCTAGTTGATTTGGCTGGAAGTGAAAGGATTGGTAAGACTGGAGCTCAAGGAGATAGGCTCAAGGAAGGAACTAAAATTAATTAATCATTGCACGTATTAGGTATGGTTATTTATGATCTTGCTAATAAAAGTTAAGGTTTGAATAAAAATAGTGTCACTCCTTATCGAGATAGTATTTTGACAAGAATTTTGCAAGATAATTTAGGAGGAAATAGTAAGACTATCATGATTTGCAGTATTTCACCAGCTATGGATAATTACGATGAAACATTATCAACCCTAAGGTATGCAGATTAAGCCAAAAGGATTAAATAAAACGCAGTGATTAATGAAAGTTCATAAGATAAAATCATAAGATAATTGAGAGAAGAGAATCAGTAATTGAAAAAAATTTTAGAATAGTTCTAAAGCAACAAAGGAGACAGTATAAATAATAACAATGAGGAGATTATGAAACAAATAATGCTAAATGAGATGTATATGTAGGGTCTATTGGGTGATGACATGGAGTTGAAAAGGGAAGAAAAAATTGAAAGCATTAAGAGTCCTTACCTCTTTAATATCAATGAGGATGAATAACTCAATGATAGAATTAGGCATCCTCTTTAGAAGGAAGTAGTCAGGTTGGGCAAGAAGAATAATTTGATTGAGATTGATATTTAATTGAATGGAATTGCTATTAATAATCATCATGCTAATATCATCAATCAAAATAATGTCTTTTATCTTGACCCTATCATTAAATCTAATGGTGATCATATTTATATTAATGGTTCTAATATTTATTAAAAGACATAATTGAACCATAATGATAGAATTATTTTTGGACTTAATAACATTTATGTTGTTTCACTATAAGATAATAACAATCTTAATCAAAATTAGTTGTACAACTATTAATTTATTTAAGACGAGTATAATGAAAAATAAATATTATCCAAATAGCTTGAAGAGGATCTTAAACTTCAAGAAAAGGAATCTGAATTGATCAAAATCAGATAAGAGATGTAGGAAATGTAGTAATAAGAAATGATTAGATTAGAAAAATAAATGTAATAATAGATGGAAAAATATGAAAATTAGATGGTCTTATTGAAAAATATGCTAAACTAAGCTGAAAATGAAAGTCAGAAATAAATGATTGAAAAATAAATAGAATAAGAAGATGGTAAATTTAATTAAAGATACACGAAAATGCAATAAGATAGTGAATACAACATTATAATAATGGAAAAAGCAATGAGATAATTAAAAGATGAAGAGATTCACAATAATCACATTTTGAATGTGCGAAAATACCTTCACAAGAAATTAGTGAAATATGTTCCAAAAATACAAGAAATAAATTATTTAGCCAAAGAGATAAAGAGAGACGTGATAATGGAGATAAAACTGAGATATTAATATTTGAAAGGAGAAGAAAGTTTAAAAATGAAGAAAGCGAAAGAGTACATTATAGTGTAAGTAAACAATCATGAAACTGGAGATTAATATGAATGGACATTGAATAAATTAAACAACAGATATTTTATTATTAAGGATATTTACAATCGGTTTATTATGACCAAATAACTTCCTAAGCTCAATAATGAAATCGATCCTTTTTGGGACCCTAATCAGCCATAACTTATTGGATAATCTCTTTTATTGCTATAGCCTGTTCTATTTAATATTTCTAACAATTAAAATTTGTGTGTCGTTTCAACTTAAGGCATCATTGGAACTATTAATATTATTATGAATTCTATTAATCTTAATGATAAAATCAATAAAAATATTAGCAAGGTTGAATAATAGCTAGAATAAACAATTGAAATTACCTTTTAAATTTAGCTACTTTAATTGGATATTACTAGTTTTAAATAGGTTTTTGTTTAGTATTTCTTATATGATCAGAATCAATAGACAGCTTCTATGATGTTGAATGATGGAGTCACTGTAGATTTTAATCACAAATATGTTGTCTAAATCTAAATGACTTAATAACACATAGACTATTTTAATACTTAGCATGTAATCTTTTTATTTATATTTAAGCTTATTCTTAATTTATTTGGTTATAAAAATAAAATCAAATAAAATATTTAGAATTTAAAAGGATCCTTATAATAATAAAATATAGAAGAATCTCAATAGTCATAAATTTAATAAAATACTATAAGATAAACTAAATAAATAAAAGATTTTAAATAATAAAAAATATAAAATAAGTAGAAAGAAGATGACAAAAATTGTTTAATTTTTTGAAACAATTAATCCATAAATAATTTTATAAATAAAAATTTATTTATAAATAAAAATAGAAAATATTAAAAATATTTAAAAGATCAATTATTATTTTGAATATTTATGAAATAATTTTTAAATTTAAATATTATAAATAAATGTCATGTATAAAAAACGGATTGATTAAAAATTAAATAAAAATAATTTAATTGGAATTTTTATGATGTTTCGATATACAGTTTTCAAAGTTGGGATTGAAACAATCAATCTTTAAGAGATAAATTATAATGCAAAGATTATAATTATGTGGATGGAACATGGAAAATTTTTGGTAATGACTAATATTAGTTATTTAAGAGTAAGATACTGCTATGACTCACTATGTTTAAGAAGGGAAAAAGATTAAGGATATAATAAGTGAATTATTTAATAAAATAAATTGAAAATTAATAAAAAGTAAGGTTATATTACATCAATATTTGTATTATTAAAGTTATGTTATGAGTAAATCATAGCTTACTTAAGTTTTAATTAATAAAGAAATTCTAAATGAAGATGATAATTCAAACACTAGTTATCAAAATCTGGTATACTATAGAATAATTAATTAATATTTACTATATCTATATTTTTATAAAACATTTATCATTGATGAATTAAATTGATATAAATAATTTTAATAAATTGAAATACATTATAAAATTATAAAATTACTGCAATGGGGAATAAAAACTATAAAATTTAAGATATTGTTTGAATGTATTATTTCCTCTTTTCTGAGAAAAATTTCTGCATCTAGAGATTAAAGATTTTTAGACTTAAAATGCCTCTTCAAATTATTCCTTAATTTAACCAAATGGTTTTAGAGTATTTGTCAATTTGGGTTTTTGTTATTGAGTATATAAATGATTAAAAGTCTGCAATTATTAAACATACTAAAAAATTTTCAAAGAATTAACCACTATACTAAAATATTTATTAATTATTATATATAAAATATGTTTTAAATATATAAATGAATTTTAGTTTAAATTTTTTTAAATGTAAATTTAAAAATATAATAATTTATTAATATGTTATTCATTCTAAAATCATTTAATTATCGTCAAACTATTTAAAATTATAATTTTTTGTTTTCAATTTTTCAATTTCCTTATATTCACCATTAATTGCATTCAATATTTAAGAAGAAATTTGATTGTGTTTGATTTTTTTAATTAATAATTTGAGAGTTTCTTTTTACAATTCATCAAGAGATTCTAAATAAAATAAATATATAATATAATACATGAATAATGAATTGTGAATGTAAGTAACATTTAATGCCATATAACAGGATAAAGATTAGTTTTGGAGTTAGAAAAAGAGGTAAAAAAGAAATAAAGATTGTTAATAACAGTAAGAGGAAGAGAGTATTTTTTAGCAATAATGACTTTAATAAAGAGCCAGGCTAGTGGAGTGTTGAGTTGAATGAGTTTTAGAAGAGCAACAGAAGAGTAGACAACAGGAATGCTGATTTTAGCAATAATGGAGGCAATAATTTAAGATTCTTTAAGAGTTGGAGAAAGAGTAAGGAAAGGAAATAATATACCTTTGAAGAAAGCGGTGGGCTTATAAATAGATTTCTTAAGAGCTACATAATAATGAACATTAAGTTTCTTGTTTTTAGAAATATCAGCTCGCACTGCAGGTAACAAATATCCTTATAAGAAAGTTTATGCTCTGAAATTATCCAGATTAGCTATCAAATACCTTGTAGCCCTTTCCATCGCGTTTGCACTCCATTCCTCAGGTCGAGTTAGTTTTAAAATAGATTCCCATTGTTAAATAAATGGAATCGCCTTAAAAGCCTTAGTCAATTGTCCTGTTGAATACTCCTTCATTAATTTTCCAACATCATTATAAACCGTTATTACTCAAGGATCTTTTAGTTTATTTTCTTTTATCTCCTCTTCTTTCTTTTCAA
>Ga0315908_10002823_pt1 | contig 12623 bp, 6 predicted proteins | sample LakEriMetagenome_12_FD_203520 | JGI IMG/M metagenome (GOLD analysis project Ga0315908, IMG submission 203520) | Freshwater fungal communities from buoy surface, Lake Erie, Ohio, United States - Buoy 4 MA124 | ecosystem: Environmental > Aquatic > Freshwater > Lake > Lake biofilm | place: USA...
GCTAAGAGTCATTAATTTAGGGATAGTCAGATTAAATTCCCTATTGTTAAAACTATTCCTAAACCTAGTTAGGATAAATACAGAAGAGTATTTAGGGCTACTAGACCTGCATGCTTTAAATCATGATCATATTCCAATTTATTAATAATAACATATATTTATTCTTATATATTTATTCATTTTCAGTATTTCTGGTTATGTTAACTCCTTATTATTCTATCTATCAAAAACTTATATTAAATTAAATTGTTTACTTTTGATTCTAGTTAATCATCTATTTGAACTATACTTTATGATAATTCTGTTAAATTCTATATTGCTAAAACATGCTTTTGCATTTAAATATTTATGAAATGTTACAATAATGACTTAATTTCTTACTTTTTATAATTTTTATATTTGTTTATTTCTGGATTTACTTTTTAAAATAAATTATCAAATTCAGTTTTTGTTTATTAAAAAATCTATTGTGATTCTTACAACTTATTTTAATTTACATTTGAATTACTTTTAATTTACTACAAATTTTTCTCTATTTTATTTTAAAAAAATATTACAATTAGTATTAAGTTTTTAATAATATTTTTCTAATTATTCAGTCTTGGATTTTATCTATTTTAATTAAGCCTCAAAACCATTTAAACTTGGTAATAATTTATGCTCCAAATTATTTATCTTAAATATTTATTAATTATTACATATTAAAGATTATAATTATTAGATTATTTTTATTTAATTTATTATTCTTCAAACATTTTTTTTATATTTATTCCTTAATCTTATTTTTTTAGTTTTTCATAATTTTCTTCTAATTCTATTTTTATCTTCTAACTACTTTTTTCATAATTTAATATATTTGATATTTGTTTTTATAAATTTTATTGTATTTATTCATCAGTTTGTAATTATTTTTTAATATTTATATATAATTAATCATTTGATTGAATTTATTATTAAATATTTTCTTATTTTAAAGTTTATTATTTTTAAGTTAATTATTATTATTATTATTAAATTTAATGTTATTATTAAACTAAAGGCTATTAAAAATTTTATTATTTATTATTATTTTATTATTAAAATTACAATTTTTATTCTTATTCTGATTATTAATGTATTTATGAGTTTTACTGATTATTTAATTATGAACCTTAAAGAAGATTAATAGTTTAATATTAATTGTTTTGTGTATATAATGTTTTTTAATTTTTTTGTTCAGCAAGATTTTAGTTAATTTAATTCTAATCTTATTATTAATAATTACTATTCTATTATTAATTTTAATGAATATTGCTAATATTATGATGATTTGTTAATGAATTAATATTATTTTCTTTATTTGAATGCATTTGAATATAAAATTATTAAAGGTAATAAAAATAAAAGTAATAATAATAAGATTTATAAGATAATAATAATAAATTAAAAGATAGAAATGAAGATAATAAAAATATTATAAATATTATGTTTATTGGTTATTTTAAGTGAAAGTAGGATAAAGAGAAGTAAAAAGAGTCTGAAAAGAAGATAAGATGAATAATTAAGTTCAGCAGAAACTGTAGAATAAATAAGAAATAGAGGAACTTATTATTTATCGTATACAAATATAGACGAAAGAGTATTTGAAAATGGAACTCTAGTGAGTTCTGTGAATTCAACTGATGCGGCTGCTACTCCTGCTGCTGCTCCTGCTGCTAAAACTTTAAAGAAATCATAAAAAACTAATCAAGACCCTTTCAATGATGCTCCTTAGACAACATTAGGAGAATTAAACCTATTTAACACTAAATAAGTGGAATTGCCAAACATGTGTAAATAAAAAGTAAAGAAGGCAGGTAAAGATCCAAATGGTAATGCTACTATAGATACTAAATTGAGTTTGGATTTATAAGTGTCTTTGGCTATGAATGCTGAAGATATTCTCAATTGTTGGACTACTGCTGCTGGATAGGCTAATGGTACTGCTGATTTTCTTAATCTCCCTTTCCTCACTGCTGAATAGTTCGCCAAATTTTATGATTGTTCTACTAAGGACATCAAAGCTATTGATAATAGTTTTATCCTCCCTACTGATGGACTTAAGAATCCTGCTAATCTCTTATCTGTAGTCTTGTTTGGAAATACTGAAAAAAACGATATCTCATGGTTGGAATTCTGGGTTTATGTTTGTAATGGAAACAAACCAGCTAAGAAGATTACTTATATGGCTGAAGATCCTAGTAATTTTTATTAAACATTATCATATTATCATATTATATTTTTGTATTACATTATATTTTCATTATATTTAAACAATATTATCATAATCATTATTATCATTATTTTCATTATTTTATTATTATAATTATTATTATAGAGGCTCTAGAAACAGTCATTTTGGGTTCCTTAGAAAAATAATAAGCTTAATTGGCTGCTAGAGAAGCAATGATGAAAGAAAATTTACTCAAAGAAAAGGCAGCAAAAGTTTAAGCAACAATGATGGAAATGGCAAAAGCTGGTAAAAAAAGATTAGTTAAGAAGAATAGTAATTAAAAGAAAAAACATTAATTGAAAGAAAAAAAACATCATTGATGATTAGATTTTAATATTATTATTTAAATATTATTATGATGTAAATTGATAATTTGAATATTGAAGAGGTTCCTATATCAATAAAGCAAAAACTTATTTAACAGACATAAAAGATAGAAGAATTGTAAGAAGAAAATAAAAAATAAGCATACGAAAGTGAGGTTAAGTAAAAAGAAGTAATAATTATTATTGACTATGTTAGAATGATTTAAAGATAAAAAACTTTGAACAGAGATTAACCAATAAGGATAATCAGAACAAAGAAGAGTTGTAGAAATTCTAAGACATGATTCTCAATCTCAGCAGTTAATTGATAGAGAAAGACACTCTCATTAATTAATTACAGGAATAGAAAGAAACTCTTAAATAAAATATTTTTGCTCATAAATAATAGAAAATTAATAATAAATTAACCAATTAAAGTCCTGCTAATTTTAATTAAAAGGATAATTTATTTAATGAATATAAGATTTTATATTAGGAACATGAATAGTTAAAAGAAAAGTAATTTCAATTATATAAATATACTATTTGAATATTTATTTTAATTATTATTACAATCATTAATTAAATCAAGTGCAGTACTTTTAGTTTTATAAAAAGATTAGTAGATCAATGAATTAAATGAAAAGTGTTAGAAATTGATAGAATAATTTAATACAGAAAAATAATAATTTGAAGAAAAAATATAATAATATGATTATGAAATATAAGAATTTACTAGAGAAGATATCCATGCTATTTGTGAATTAAAATTTAATAATGTTAAAGTATTAAAATAAATTATAATTATAAAAGGATGAAAAAATAGCTATGAATAAATAAATTGAAGATTTAGAAGAATAATATTAGTAATGCATAGAAAAGTATTAAATTAAATTATAAGAAATGGATTTAGAAATTTAAAATGAAAAATAATAAGAAAATTGATATCAAGATTTAAAGAATTAATCCCATATTAAATATTTGTAGGACTTATTAGATGAAAATTAATCTTAATCTGAATAAAATTACAAAAATCTAGATTAGAAATACTAAGAATGTTTGAAAAATTATAATTCAGAACAGATTTACAGTAACTAATTAGTTAAATGTATTTATAAAATTAAATTATTAGAGAATGAAAATATATAAAGCAGAATTAATAAAATTTCAGAAAAAAATAAAACTTTATAAACTGAATTAGATTAAATTAAAGATTAGAACAAAAATTAGATAAAAAAAATAGAAGATCTTAATTAATAGTTAAAGATTTTAAGTAACAATAATGAAGAACTTCAAAAAATGTAATAATAATAATTCCAAATAAATAATGAATTAAATTAATAAATTATTCAATAAAAAGAATAAATAAAACAATTAATTCAATAAAATAATAATTTAAATGATGATTATAAACTTTTATTAAGAAGTAAAGGAAAATAATCTAAATAATCATTAGAGATTATCCTTACTGAAAACGATTAATAAATAGAATTAAAAAAAAGCAAAAGTAAAAATTTATAGATATAAATAAACTCTTTTGATTAAGAAAAAGATTAATCATTAATAATGGATTAATCTTTAATAATAGAATAATAAAATATATTGAGTGAACATATATAAGACTAGTTATAAGAAGGAAATGAGGAATAATAATTATTATTAAGTAGTGAATTTGAGGATAATGTAGTAGAATTGCGAATTAAAATAAGTAAGCAGAATGTTTAGATTTAAGAATTGAATGATCTAATTCAGGAGATAAACCAAGCATATAATGAAGAGATGGAAAAGATAAAGAAGGAATAATCGAAATAGATGCTGACTTAATCAGAGTTTTAGACAATAATAAATCAATTCACAGAAACAAAAATGCAAAACGTGAATTTAAAGGATTAGATTGATGATATAACTTTATATATGACAGAGAGCAAACTGGTAATGGCTGATGAAATCAATCATCTTTCAGATGAATTGAATTACTACAAATAATAACTTACTTTTGCTAAACTCACCATCGTCGATCTATAATATTAACGAGATTGTCTACTAAATCATCTCAATTCACTTAAAGTCAAATCTAATACTAAGTTTTCTCTACAATCATTTTTCAGCAAATGATTTTAATATAAATATTTATTTATTATCATTATTAATCTTACTATTATCATTATTGTCCTTATAAAATATTTTTTATTATTCTTATTTTTATTATTATTATTATTATTTGCACTTTATAATTAATACTTTAGATAAAGTGGCCGAGTGGTCTAAGGCGCTAGATTTAGGCTCTAGTCCGAAAGGGCGTGGGTTCAAACCCCACCTTTATCATATTTTTATAGATTTAATTTATATAAAATTATAAAATTTAATTCAAATATTATTGTTCATAATTTAAATAATGATTAATATTTTTGATTTCTATAATAAATATCGATAAGGTCAATAAGATATTGAAAGTTTTAATAAAGGTCTTAAAAATTATTAGGAATTGATAATATCATGGTCAAATTATAAAGATATCTTAGAAAACTTTATCATTAGTTTAAAATTTGATTGTATTTATAAAATCTTAAATAATTTAAGAAAACTAATTGTCAATTGTTTTAAAGGAATTAGTAAGAAGTGAAATATTGTTTATCAAAGCAATCAATTATTTTTTTGGTAATTTTTATTATAATTCAAATTTAAGACTTATATTAAAAAAATTTTGGTCAATTATATATTTATTAGTTTAATTAAATATTGAATCAAAATAATTTTACTCAAAAATCTTTTAATAATGCCTTTTTGTTTTTAAATTAAGTGTTTAATTAATTAAAGGAATTTTTATTAACTTTTTTTATAACTCAATAAAATTTTACTAATTTAAATAACAATAATAATTTAAATAATTCAAAAATTGAGTAATATATGTATAAATTATGTTAACCAATGTAATAATATATAATTGAAAATATGGAATTAAAATAAATAATCTAAAATGTATATAGGTAACTGTTTTTTTTATATTTTTAAGTTAATAATTAATCGATTTTGTTTTGAAATTTAATTAAACTAACAATTCATTAAATGAATAATTAAAAGAACAAGTAAGGATTACTTTTTAAAATGATAATGAAGAAATAATAAATGAATAACAAATATAATAATAATAAATGATATTATTTTTTAGCTAAATAGACTTAAATAATTATTTTTTACAATTAATAAAAGAAATATTTGAGAATAATATGTAAAGTTATATGAAAAACACTTATGAAAGAGAAAATAACTTAGAAATAAAAAATTGTAAAGAATTGGCAGGCAAAATATATATTAATTTTTTAAAATAATACGAAATAGTTTAATAATAAAGATGCTAATAAATAGAAAAGTTGAATAAGTAATTAATAAGATTTTGTGAATTTATTGAAGAAAAGTTTATAAATATAGAATATCAAAAATATTAAAAAGAAATAATTCTCGAAGTAATATTAGATTACCCTGAAAGAAGAAACATGATATTTGATTTATGAGATTCATTAAGGATGGAGAACAATGGTTTAGAAGAAATAAGTCAAAATTTAGTGAAATAAATAAAAAAGAGACTATTGATGGTAGGGATTCCTACAAATACAATTTTAGAGTAGTATATTAATATTCTCAAAATACTTCAGGAAATTGACAGTGGAGGAAGAGTCTTTGAAGAGGTAATTTATATTATATTAATAATGATAAATATATATTTACTATTATTAGGAATATAAATTAATGATAAATATAAAGATATATAGATAATAAATAAATAATAATAATTAATATAAAACTAAATAGGTAGCGAAACCAATACAATAATACTTATTAAGTAGGAGAGACACTCTAAAATGCATAATATAACACTTAACAGAAGATAGCAGAAACTACGCTAGTTTTCTATAAGATTTCATAAAACTTCCATCAAATAATGCTGTATTAGACTATTCATCAAGTGATCACATGGAGGTGGAAAATTCCCCATAGAAAAATAAATGGTTCCATTATGAAACAGACCTTATTACAGTATTAGCAAATCTGTATGGAAGTGAAGATGATTTCATTAAAGAGTATCATACAAATCTAGCAAACAAATTCATTAATTATAGACCAAATATATTGGAGGAGGAGATCAAGAATATAGAGTTGTTGAAATAAAGGTTTGGAGAAAATCATTTGAATGTATGTATGATAATCATTAAAGATGTAAAAGAGAGTCATAAGATTTCATAAAGCATAAATAAAGATCTATAGTTCCCATTTGAGTTCAATGTTCTTATTCTTAGTAAGGAGTATTGGCCGATTTAGAAAGATAAGGAAGATATTGATAATTAAGATAATCATAATCAAAATCAATAAATCCTAATGCCTTCTTATTTCCACTAAATTTATGATTAGTTTTAATAATCTTTTAAAAAGATGAATGCTCTGCGTAAATTGTAATGGGAACATAATATGGGACAAGTTGAAATTTAATTGATTTTCAATCAGGTTTAACACACTTTCAAGTGTCAGCCTTATTAAGCTATCATTATTTCCTATTTTGATGAATCTATTTATGATCCAAATAAAGGAATTTCAGCATTTTTCTTTACCTCATCCCTTTAATTAGATTATCCCAATTTCAAAGCTAAGATCAATTATTGGATTCATAAAAATGTTATTATTGAAGTTAAAAATGATTAAGATTAAGTTTTAAAGGATCTTTATTTCTTAAATAATAATTTTCAATAGTCTATTAATAATGAAAATATAGTTTGTAATTTTGAGAATACTTAAGAAAATAGTGATATTACTTATTCTCCAGATATGATTAATAAGGTAATTATATATATTTAATTGAAGATGATTGAAAAAAAAATTATTGAAATTATTGAAAATCATGGGCCAAAATCAGTTTACATGATTTAAAAATTATTTGAAAAAAAAATATACTCTATTTAAAATTATTTTAATATTTAAGAAAATAAACTAAATGAAGTTTTAAAAAATATGTTGATTAATAATATTTTAGATAAATATGGAGATGTTTATTATTTAGTGGAGAAAATTTGAAGATAAATAAAATATAAATAATATTATTATTAAAAAACAAATAAAATATTATAATATAAAAAAAATAAATAAAATATCAAAATTAAATATTTAAAATACATATAAAAATAAATAAAAAGTAATATAAAAATAATAATAATAAAAATAATAATAATAAATTTAACGAAAATATGAAAAATTAAATATAATAAAAAGCATTTATAAAACTAACAGAAGAGGAAGAATACCATTTGGATATAGTATTTAACGTATTTGATAAACAAAAAAGCCAAAAGATAGAGACTTGTATGATTGCAGACATTCTAATTTGCTTGGATTATAACATAACGAATAAAAACATTGAGCATATTTAGAAATTACTGGACCATTCAAACAAAGGATATTTTTCTCTTCCTGAATTTAAGTCATTGATGTGTACGGAATACATTTATGATTTAAAATTTAATCCTAAAATAAGTGAATAGAAGTTGAAATAAGCAATTATTAATTTTAGTGATAAACAAGGAAATGTCAAGCAACAAACTTTGATTAAAGGTATATAAGAAATGGGACCATAGAAATTCCCAGAAGATGTCATATCTTAATTCAAAAAGGATTCAGAAAAGATCACAGTCTCTGGAAATTTAGATGTAAATGCACTTGTCAAGTTAATTTTATGATAATATTATTTTATTACTTTATTTATTAATATATTATTATAATTTATTTATTCAATAAATATAATATTTATTTATTGATTTAATATTTTATTTATATAATATTGATATTTATACATTGATAATATTTAAATGAGTTATTTATTATTAAAATATAAATAAGTTAGTTATTAATCGATAAATATTATTAAATTAATCTATTTTATTAATCAGTATTATCTTTTTTAGTTTTTAATCTATCTATTGGGCTGTTGAATGTATTGTTATTGTTATTATCCTAAATACTATTTAGAATTATTTACTACTATTAGAAGTGATATATCTATTGCCTGATTATTCTGGATTATTGTTTGAAAATCTGTTACCATGTCCATCTTGAATTTCCTCATGTACTTCTGTCCTAGAGGTTCCGTCAGCATTTCTAGTCTATTTCTTAGTCACTGTCACTGCCTTTCCATTCCTTTGTTTAATATTATAAGAATATACTTATAATATTTTAATGATATAATAATTTTGTAATATTAAAATAAAATATCAATAAACATAATAATAATAATAATAAAATAATACTTGATTATAGTAGTAGAGGAAATGGACTAACCTACTCCCTAATTAGGATTAATATTAAAATTAGAAAATCCTCCTCCTAAATTCATATTAATCATTCCAAATCCACCCATATCATCAAAAAAATTATCTCTTTTTCTATTGTTACTCATCATCATATTATTATTATTAAAAAAAGGGTCAGATATCATAAAGTCATCAAAGAAAAAATTTTATTCAAAGTTATTCCTATGATTTCTGTGATTTTGACTTTATTATCTGTTTATTTTTTTATTATTATTGTTCATGTTTATGTTAAACTCTTCAAAAATATCTCTTTCATTTTGAAAAAATTCTCTAAATATTTACTCTGCTCTATCAAAAGTGAAATCATTAAATCCAAAATCTTAATTTCGCATCCTCATTCCTGAATTTCCCATAAATCCTCTTCCTAAGTTAAAAAAGTCATTGTCAAAACCATCAAAATCATTGAAATTATTCTTATTTTAATAATATTAATGTTATTATTCTTATTATCCATTATTCTTTAAACCTTCTTTTCCGTATTTATCATATATTTATCTTTTATTTTTATCAGATAATACTTCATAAGCTTCTGCTATTTTTTTAAACATTTCAGTTGCCTTTTATTTATCTTCATTTTTATCAGGATGCCATTTCAAAGCTAACTTTCTATAAGCTTTTTTAATATCAGAATCTGCTGCATTTTTTTGAATTCCTAGAATTTAATAATAATCCGACATTTATAATAAATTATATAATAAATATTTTAAGTAATATATAAATATAGACTAGATTTAAAATTAAAATATAATTAATAATAATAAATAATATCTTGTTTATAAAGAATGTCTTCTAATAATGAGTTTTAAGAAGCTTTAGTAGGTATATGGTAAAAACACTTGGAAATTTTATAATCTGAAAAAGTAGATTTTATTAAATAAGGAGAAGACTATAGTTTATAAATAACAGAAGAAAGTTAGATAAAATTACCTGAATTTAGGGGAATAGTTTTCAGAATAAAAGATAATGAGAATAAAAACATCGAAAGTTACAGAGAAAAAGTACAATAGTTTTTAGAACAAATATTTGATAGAATTTAAGACATTGATAACAAACAGAAGAATTTCGTAGTATAATGTCTTATCCCGGAATATATGGTAAGTTATGTAATTGGAGCAAAAGGACATTAGATAAATTAGATTAAGGAATAATCTCGAGCAGAAGTAGTATTATAAGAACCTAATGATAAATTGAATAATATGAGAGCAGCAAGAGTTGAAGGGAGAGGTGTGCAAGTAAGTAAAGCAATAAAGATGATTTATGATGTAGTGGATAATAAGAAAAACCAATAGGAAATAGATACAAATAAGAAGGTTGAGAGTAAGAGTGTAGATTAAGTTAATACAATGATTAGAATGATATTCAATAATAAGTAGGTAGGGTTTATGATAGGAAAGTCAGGAGAATTCGTCAGATTCCTTCAAGAATAGTTTGCAATCAAGGTAAAGTTCATTGAAGATAGATATAATAAGAGTGTTAAGAGAGATGAGAGTGTTTGTTTAGTGACTGGTAAGCTGGATTAAGTGTAAAGGGCAGTTATTTATTTATTGAAAAGGAGTCGAGATTATCATTAGGATTAGAATTAAGAGTATTAGGAAGTATCTGTACGCTTATTAATTGATAGTAAGTATACTAGTAAACTTATTGGTAGTTAAGGATGTGTTATTAAAGAAATTGCTAAGAAAAGTTAAGGAGCTTAAATTAAAATTCATAGTCACAAAGGATAGGTTGATAATATTATTTAAATTAGAGGAACTCTACCTAATAAGTAGGATGCTGTTTGTATTATTATAGAAAAGTTAGAGGTCATTAAGCATGGAAGACCATTGAAAATTAGATCAAGTAGATCCAATAGTCTTTCCATTAAGTCCAATTCTAATACTAGTAATTCTAGTAGGAGCAAAAGCAGATCTAAAAGCAGGAGTAGGTCCAATAGTAGGAGTAGGTTCAATAACTCTAGTAGTAATTCTAGTAGAAGTAATGATTCTTATTTCAAAAATCATCAAAAAACTCATAATAATATTAACAATAATAATAATAATAACAATAAACTCAGAAATAATGATAAAAACATAACTGATAATAAAAACTTTAACAATAATAATCATAATAATTCTTATAACAAATCTAATAATAGAGAATAATAATAATCTACCTAACAAACCAATTTTTTATCTTAATAATCATAATCTTTATAATAATAATAATTATAATAGTAATAGTAATAATAATAACTACTTTAGTTATAAAATTAATATAAATAAGATCAATTAAACTAATAACAATAACAATAACCTTAATTTAATAAAGTTAATTTTTTAATGGCTGTTCCAACAAAACTAAATGAATAATTAAACTTTTTAAAATAAAACTTAAATAGTATTGAAATATAAGATATTAAAGTAATATTAATTATAAAATATATATAATAAATAAAAGAAAAAATATGAAGATTACAGTATTTTCAGCATGAAAGGACTTATTTAAGATAATTGTGAATTATTCAGAAGAATTTTAGAATTAAAAAAGAATTAATAATGAAATTAAAAATAAAATAATAATAATAATTATATAATTAAAATTAATATATAATGAATAATAAAACAGATGATTAAAATAAAAATTATATATCAATATTAATTAATTTTTTGATTAAAAAAAGTCATCAATAATTATTAAAATGTCAATAAATATATAATTAATATAATTAAAATATGATCTTATTAAAAGTAAATAAGAAAATAATAAAAATGTACTAAAAGATTATTTAAATATAAAATTCAATAAAATAAATCAGACATAGAACAATTATATTATTATTTTTAAAGCTATTTATTTTAGATTTATGATTAAATATTATAAGAACAATTACTATCTTTCCTTCTTTAATTATTAAATTTAATTGATTTTTGATAAATTTAATTACGTATAACTCCATGAAAATAAGTATAATTATCAACAGATTAAAGAGTAGATTATTGGGAGCTTTATTTTTTAATTGTATTTTAATAATACAAGTTAGAAAAATTATTTTTTAACTGAAGATAAATGATTTAATGTTTATTGATACCTTTAATAATTTCATATTATCTGTTAATTTCCCTGACTTCATGATCATCCAAAAAAGGTTTGATTACTAATTAGAGTTTCTATTTAAAACAAGACTCATTTTTTTTTAAATTTAAAGAGTGATATTGGCCTCTAAAACTATCAATATCTTTTATTTTAGGTTTGGTAAAGTAATTGATTTCCTAAACTATAATATTATCCTATTATTCCTTTAATTTTATGAATCCCAATTGTTATTGGTCTACTTCTAAGATTTGCTCTGAAAATTATGATCTTTGATAGTAAACATAATTTTAAATATCAGACATATACTATTTTATTTACTATTAAACTTTCTAATCCTTATTATCAATTTTCACTTTATAACATTCTTCAATAAACTAATTAAACATCTTTAATTAATATTATATCATTTACCATTGAGTCTAAAGCGAATTTCTTATAGAAATCTTAATCCTCTTTGTTAAATATTTAAATATAAGCTTAAAAATTAAACACTTTATCAGCTCGAGTATCTTAAGTATTAAGTTTAAAGAAGGGAAGAATATTATTGATTATTCCCAACATGAAATTATAATAATTTTGTTTCGTTTTTAAAATGAACTCAAGCCAGACCTTATTTTTGTCTTAATTTTTTTGATCAATATA
>Ga0315908_10002824_pt1 | contig 12623 bp, 10 predicted proteins | sample LakEriMetagenome_12_FD_203520 | JGI IMG/M metagenome (GOLD analysis project Ga0315908, IMG submission 203520) | Freshwater fungal communities from buoy surface, Lake Erie, Ohio, United States - Buoy 4 MA124 | ecosystem: Environmental > Aquatic > Freshwater > Lake > Lake biofilm | place: USA...
GGTTTACCTTTTTCTACTCTATGTTTATTAATAAATGAACGTAAATCTTCATTTATACCCATTGTTATTAATTTAAATTTGCTTTATATATATATCAATTTTTATTTTTATACATATTTTATTTTAATAAAAAATATTTATATTTATCTCTGTATATGGTAGGTAATATTTATAATATTATAAATAATGACTACGACAAAAGAATTATATAATAGTCCGAAAAATTATAAAACACCAACTTTGTTTAAAAAAAGCTCATTAATAAAACTAATTGATACATGGAATAGTTGTAAAAATAACAAAATAATTTATAAAAAAACTGATAGTTCTAAAAAATTGTCTGAACTATTAAATGAACATATGAAAAATATTTGCGACGATAAACAATATTGGTGTTGGCCTGGTGTTATAAGAAGGTTGGCTAAAGATCCTAATATGAAAGAAAATATTAAATTAATTGAGAAAACAGAACTTCGCCCCGAAATGCCTACTGAATGGTATAAAAACCCTATCGAATGGTTGTCTAATTATGATATTGAAGATGTAATGATACAATATGACAATGATAAAAAATATAAATATTCATTTTTAGGAGTTTTTCCAATAGATTTTGCTGTTCAAGATAAATTTGGTAAATGTTTATATAGTCATATATGTTCTATAAATATTAAGAAATATATAAATAAAGGTATTAAACATATAGGCTTTATTACTAATTTGGATAGACACGATCAAAGTGGTTCCCATTGGACTTCTACATTTATAATAATAGACCCTCTTAATAAATCTTACGGTGCTCATTATTACGATAGTAACGCTATGGAAATCCCAAAATATATTAAAACATTCTTAAATAATATAAAAAATCAAATGAATAATATATATCCCAAGAAAACTTTCATAATTAGTCATAATATAAAAAGACACCAAATGAAAAATACAGAATGTGGAATGTTTTCTATGGCATATCAAATAAGATGGTTAAATGCTATATTAAAATATAAAAAATTAAAATTAGCATCTCCTTATAAAGATAATAATTTTAAAAATAATATAATAAATGATAAAAATATAACAGATGAAAAAATGGAAGAAAGTCGTAAATATCTTTATAGACCTAATTTAAATGAACATTTGAAAAGTAGAAATATTGATATAAACAATAATTTACATATATAAAAATTTAATGTGTTTTTTATACAACCTATTTTCTATAAACTTAAAGTAATAATGGGTGTTATAGATGAATTAAAATCAGAAAAAAATATAAGTTTGATAATTTATGCTACAGAAAAAATGTTAAAAGATAAATATAGTAATATAAATATAGAGAAAAATGAATTGTTGTTTGTAGTCAATAATATTATTAATAATATATGTGCCGATGCTTTATTAACGAAAAATGTATTTGTACTTATGGAATTAAACAAAATAACATTATCAAAAATAAAAGATTATTATGATAATATAATAAATAATATTGATAATGAAAAATCAATGAAAAATACTATTTCGCCAGAAAATGAAAATGATGATAATTCTGATATTATGAAGTATGATAGTGATCAATTACTAATGAAAGTTTTAGAACTAGAAGAAAAAAGAAATAATATAGCACTGCTTAAAAAAAATATCATAAGTAATCCTAATAGTACTATAAATAATCCTAATAGTACTATAAATAATCCTAATAGTACTATAAATAATACTAATAGTACTATAAATAATACTAATAGTACTATAAGTAATATCAGCGATAATAATAACAATGTTAATATAATACAGCAACAAAATAATATAAATTTAAAACTTTTAGAACTATTAAATATTAATACTAATAAAAATAAAAACAAAAATTTAATAATTAATAGTTATAATCGCGATTGGATATCTAATCCGGATAGAAATAAAATATCTTTTAATATAAATATTGATTTATCAATACATAATATAAAAATAAATAAAATTTTACTACCAGTAAATATTAAAAATATAACACCTTATATTAATTTGATAATAAATGATGGCAAAATAAATCAAAAAATTATATATATATTATCAAATAATAATCATAATAATAATAATTGGGATATTTGGGAACCTATTAATAATGATTATGTTTTGTTAATTAATAAAAATTGGCATATAAATTTTACTGACTTTTTAAATAAAGAATTAGAAATGGGGAGAGATAGTATTGATGTCGTAGAAGTAATAGAAAATGATGACAAAGACTATGAAGAATATAAATATGATATAATTATAAACAAAAAAAATGAACTTGTATATAATAGCTTCGGTATTAATTTACTAAGACCTTATGATAATATATTAATAAAAACAAATACTGGAGATAATATAATAGCAAAAATAGCAAATATAAATGATAATACAATATCTATATATTCTAAAAACATAGAAAAAATATCATTAATAAATTCTACTTTGTTAAATTACAAATCGCAATATAGCATTATAATGACATATTATCATAAATTATAAAATTAATACTATTATACCGTTAAATATAAATATAATCATTGATATTATATCTATCTGATATAACAATTTAAGTTTTTCATTTTTTGTTAAATTAATATCTGATTTATTATTTAATGATTCAGAAAGTTCATATATATTATTATAAATATTTGTGAAATCAAAAATGTTCCCAAAATATTTTAGGAAATCTTTATTTTTAACCATAATAAATATTAACATTAAAAATATTATAAACATAAAATTTTGCATAAATATATTAGAATAATTTATATGTAAATTTAAATAATTAAATAAAATTCTTAATTTATATGAATCATAATTTACTAATAATATTAAAAATATTATAACTATAATATAAAGAAAACCATACAATAGTATGGCAAAATGTAATGTTTTAATTAAATTATATTCAATAAATATATCCAAAACAATTATTATAGCTGTCCTCAATAAAAATATTAAAAATAGATAAATAGCTTTGTCTTGTAAATTAATTTCTAAAATATCTTCAGGAACTAGTTTATTCATAATAACATCATTATATAATCTTTCTCCTTTTTCCAAAAAAGTAAAATCTTGTATTGGAATATCACTTTTTTTTCCAGGTATTAAACCTTTAGTATAATTTCTCCATATTGTAGAAAATATATTATTTTTATCTTTATTGTTTATATCATATAAATTATCATTATTATTATCTTTATTATAATCGTTATTAACTAAACTTTCTTTTAAACTTTTAACTAAATTATATAAATTATTATTATTATCTTTTTTAATTAAGTTATAAAGTTCATTATAATCATGTACTTTATAATCGCCATACTCATTATTATTAGGAATACTTTTTGATTCGTCTCTTGTATATGATTGTTGTTGTTGATATTTTGAATTATATTTTTTACTTTCAATATCAATTAAACTCACAAGACCATTTATTTTTTCTTTGTATTTTGCTATATTTTTATCAACATTATCAATATCAACAATGAATTCATTTATAATTGGGTTATTATTTATTGTATCATCATCATTTTCAAATTGTTGTATATGATGTGTTTTTAATATAGATTTAATTTCATCTTCATATTCTGTTATTTGTGGTATTTTTTTCAATGATATTATATTTAAATATAATTCTTTCAATTTATTTTTAATAATAATAAGTTTTTCCTGCAATAACTTTCTCCTTTTCTCAAGTTTTTCTTTAATTCCTGTAAATTCATTTTTTTCATCTATATAATTTTTTATATCACCACCAGTATATTCATCATCATTTAAAAAATTAATTAAATCTGTATGTTCTTTTAAATCTTTTTCTTTAACATTATGATATATTAAACTAATATCTTTAAAAATTTTTTCTATATTTATATATATATCGAATATTGATATACTAGAATCATCATTTTTATCATTATTTTTTTGTAATTTATAATTTTCCAATGCTCCACCCATAATACTACCTCCATTTATTACTTGTTCTGGTGATTCTGTGTTTGTGTCTTTCTTTTTTCCTTCATTATTTGTATTTATATCTACATTCTCGCGCCTACCCTTTTTTTTATCATTATCTAACAGAAAATAATATAATGATAAATAATCAGCATTATTTTTTAAATCTTCAATATCAAATTTTTTTTTTAATACTCTATTTAAATTATCCATTGGTTCACTATTTATATTTTTTTTTTTAGATTTGTCATTTTCAATATTATTTAATTTATTTAAAATATTTTTTAAATTTTTAATAATGTTTTCATCATATTCATCATCTTTATCACCCCCATAGATATTTTTTTTACCTCCTTTTAATAATTTATATTTTTTTATTTTTTCATCTAAAAATTCTTTAAACTTATTATTAAAAAATTCTTTATCTTTATCTTTGGTTGGTTCATTTAAGCCATATAGTGATTTTATTTTTTTTTTTAAATTATCGATTATTTCTTTCGTAATATCTGTGTCTGTTTCTTTAAATATTTTCTTTATTTTTTGAATATTTCTTATTAATTCTCTATAAAAATCCAATTTAACCATATCATCTAATGATGAATAATTGTCGATCATAAAAATTTTTTCTAATTCTTTCAAATCATTTATAATTATTGCTAATTCTTTAGGATTTGTATTCAATTCTATTTCTGGTTTATAATATTGTACACCACCACCTACATAACCACCAGCATACCCTATATTATTACCATCATTATATTTATAAACTGTATTAAAATCAGATTTCAAATAACCTAATTTATATTTGGGATTTATATTTAATATATTATCACCACTATTTTCTCCACCAATCGCATCATTTATTGCTTTAAATAATTCTTCATCATCTTTTAATTCTATTATATCATATGGACTATTGTTTTCATCAGCAATATTTATTTTAATTAACTTATAATCATTAATTTTATATTTTTTTTTTAATTCTAATAGAACTATTTTTTTTAAGTCATCATATAATTCTATACCTATATATGTACCATCTGATAATTTTTTGTGATTACTTGTTAAATTTAATAAACTATTAATAGCAATTTGTCTATTATCATTCATATATTAATGCTCTCTAAAATAAATAGATATATCTTTTATTAAAATTTAGTAGCAATAATACTTGTTAATATCCACATATATATAGTAAATAATGACAATGATTTAATTAATTGTTTTCTTTCATCATAATCAATAATTTTATCTTCATCGTTTAATTCTTCATCATTTGATATATTATTATCATTATTTGTTTTTTTAATATTTAATATAATTGGTATAAATATCATTACTGTAATTAATATAGTGTGAACAATCAAACGTGTTATACCATTTGTTCCCATATAATAGTAATAAAATATTGATCTAATGCTATTCATATAATTATCAAAGTTCATATAATCTATTTGTGTCGTATTATCAACATTAATAAAAAATACGATAAACCAAAATATAAATATATATATTAATGCGTAATAAAAAAAACCATCATGAAAGTTTTTAATTATATTTATATCAATAGCCCACTGTACTAATAATATAGAAATGTATCTTATAAAAAATGTAGACATTATAAAAATTACTCTGTCGTCAAACTTTAATTCAAGCTCATTTAATGGATTATCAGGATCATTATCAAAATTATTTAAATCTTTCTTTATAGAATCTTTATATCTTTCTGGATCATCGTAATATTCATTTATTTTATCATTAATATTTTTAAGTTTATTATTATTATCATTAAAAGGGTTGTCCTTATCATCAATTTTTCTATTTAGTTTAGAAACATTTTTCATATCAAAATTATTCTTTAAAATATTTCTTAATTCTGTTTCTTTATAACCTCCTCCTCCACTCGTTGCTTTTGAATTATTATTTAATTTATCATTATAAAATATATATTCTTTAAAAAATTTTTTTTCATCATTTAATAGTTCTTTAAATCTGTAATATTTTCCAAATGTTTTATATAACTCTTTGGGATTTTTATTATAAGCTTCTATAAGTTTTTGGTAAAAATTATACCTATCCGGATATAATTTTTTTAATTCAATGTCTTCTATAAAATAATCTCCATATGATGTATAATTATTATCACCATCATTATCTTTATCATCATTGTTTTTCTGTTGATTAGTAAAAATATTCATAAAATCTTTTATTTTGTTATTACTTATCATTTTAAATAATACTTTCTTAATGGTAATATAGATAAAAATAAAATCTATATAATTTTTATTTCTGTATTGTATATATCATTTTTAATATAATCGCAATAACAAGAGCTATAATTAAAATTCCAGCCAGTAAATAATTAAATGTTTCTGTATAATAATAAAAAATTATATACATTATCATTGTTATAGTAAATGTCCATATAATTATTAAATTAATAGCGAATGGAAAAATATTAACGTTATATAATGATTTTTTATCTTCAAAATCTTTTAATATACTTTCAATTTTTTTTCTTATAATAGCTTTATCCTGGTCATTACCTTTAAAATTTTTAAAAACCTTTTCATATTGTTCATTTGTAAAATTATCATTTTTAGATATGCGATTAAAATTATGAGAATATTTTTTATAATTAAATGGTATATATGCTGATGGAATATATTCGCATGGAAATATACCAAAAAAATATGAATATTCCGGATTATTTACATTATACGGAATTGTAGATAAATTATTTAATAATCTGTATCTATATGAATAATAATTGTTCTCATCTTCTATTACCTTTAATCTATAAGAAAAAGGTTTTTGAAATTCAGCAGTTTTTTCATCTTCCATTTTTAAAATTATAAGACTATATGCTATTACTTTTTAATAATATTTTAAAAATATTAAATTACATATTATAACCAATATTGTAAATAATTGCTATAAATATAATATTAATTACGTAATTAATAAATAAACCTTCGCCTTTTATATAGTTTGATTTTTGTAATATATTTTCTATAATATTTGTTTCTGTATCGGGTTTTTTATTAATATTTGTTTCATATTTTTCACAATTATTTTGTTCAATTTCAAAATTAATATCTTTCTTATTTAATTGATAGTATATGGATTTAATTATATTTTTAAGATAATTATTAGATATTACTGTCAATTTTGATTCATATAGCATTAAATTATTATAATTATAATTTAATATTTTATACTTATCACTAATGGTATCCAATTCTTTTTTTTTTAATTTATCTAAATCTTTTAATTCAAAAAAAGTTTCATAAATATCATAATCATTAACATCAAAATTTTCTATCAATAATCCATATAATTTTTTATTATATTTAATATGTCTTGTATTAAGATTATTTATGATGTCAAATTTCGTTTTGCTATTTTTATAAGATTTTTCATTTTGTATATTAATGGTGGATATCATATTATAAGTATTATAAGCAATGTGATAATTAATAATAATAAAATTTTCAACAATTTTTTTAATGTTTTTATCAATGACTATTTCTTCATTTGGATTATCGTCATCTGTCGCTTTATTTGCATTTACATTAGCATCCTTAAAAAATATATCATAATCTTCTTTTGTTTTAATATTAAGTATAAATTTATATGGTATCGCCTCTAAATTATTATTTGTTAATTCAAATTTAAATAATTTTATAATATTTTCATCATATTTATTATTATCTTTCAAGAAATTTTTTTGATTAAATAATTTAGTACATTTTTTTATTATATAATAAATATGATTGTCATATTTTTTTATAATTTTATCAATATCGTCTTTTATATTATTAATATCATCTTTTGTCGGTGATATAGATTTCTCTTCCGTATTTTTTGATGAATTTTCTATATTTAGTAATCTTTCTTTGATTATATCATTAATTTTGTTTTTAATATTATTATTAATATTATTTAATACTATATTAGAAAATATGTTTGTTTTTATTTCATTCTTTTCATAAAATATGTCTAATATTAATTTTTCATCTTTCTTATATTCTTTTTCATCTTTCTTATATTCTTTTTTAAAATTTTTATAATCATAAATGTTTTCGTATGTTTTCATATAATATTTTTTAAAGTCTTCCTGATTTGCTGTATCTTTGTCGTTGAATGGTTTAAATTTAATATTTAATAATTTAATATTATTATAACTTTCATATTTTTTCTCAAAATTTAAATGGTCTGATGTTATAGTTTTATTATTATTTTTTAATATAATATTAAAATCTATATTGCCATTTAATATTGATGCTAATACGTTTGAAATTATATAATGTTCATAATAATTTTTAGTAAATGTTGTATCCATATCATGTAACTTTAAAAAGGGCATAATTACATTATTTAAATGTGTTAAATCTCTATTATAACTACTATTTATTATACCATATATAAAATACATATTGTATTTTGTATTATAACTCATAAAAATATAAACATATACAATGAATATTAATAATACACATAATGGTAATACTATTTCAAATAAAAATGCAATAGACGGGTTTAAATCATCAACATTATTTGTGAAGGGTAATATAAAAACGCAAAATATAAATAATATTAATATTAATACTATAAATATGTATATTAAGCAACTTTCTATGTTTTTAATATAAAAGTCTCCTACATAATAATCTAATGATAATTTTTTATAATTTATTATTTTAAAATAATTTTCATAAAATGAATTTAAACTATTATATGATATATCAGCAGTGAAAGACTTATCTCTTTCTTTTTCGTTTTTATTTATATCATATATTTCTGTAAATAATTGATTAATATTTTTATCTTTATTATTTAAATTTTCAATATATTTATTAATATACGTTTCTAGGGTTTTATTAAATGTTTTTAAATCATCTTTTTTAATTTCATTACCTTTAACATTATATAAATTTTTAAGCTCATTTATTTTAATGACAAATTCAACTCTTTTAATTTGTTCTATATATATATCAGATAATCTAACATTATCTTCATTATTTTTATCATTTAAATTAATAATTTTTTCATTATTATTTTTAATATAAAAAATTATATATTTAATAATATGTACACAAATATAATTAACAGCAAATTGATAATATTCATAGTGTCTAATTAAATACTCTTCACTCCTCTTTTCTTTGTAGTCGTCAGTTTTAGCTTCATAATAGAATTTTTCAATATTATTAATTTCGTCTAATATATTTTCATATTTTTTTATTATATTAAAATCATCATTTATTTTCATTAAAACCTTGTCTTCACTTTCACCATTTTTTATAATTTTATTGATTGTTTTGTATATATTATGAATAAATGCACTTGGTTCATTTGTAGGGTCATTATTAAATACTATATTTATATTGTATTTTTTATCAATAAGTTTATCATTAATTATTAATTTTCCATAATATGAAACTTCATCAAAATTTACTACACTTTTATCATTTGCATCAATCTTATAATAAATATAATTTACATATTCATATTCAAAATTTTTAACAGAATCTCTTCTTTTTTTTAAATCATTTAAACTTATATTTAATATAAAAACATTTTTAGCATAATTTTTAAACATATCATCATCTGGATTTAATTTTAGATAATCATCATCATATGTTGTATTAAATATATATTTATCATTCATAAATAATTCTTTTACAATAGAATATTTAGTATTAAATATATCTTTAAAATAAGCACTATCTAATACTAATATAGGTTCATTATTATCCTTAAATGTAAAAACAATATTAATAATATTTATCATTAAATATAGTGTGAATAATACAGCTATTATATATGCTTGAGATATATAATAATAATTATCACCTTTTTTTTTAAAATCACCATCAACTTCGAGAATATCAGAAAATTTGCTTGTTAAAACATAAATTATTAATAGAAATAATATAAACTTTGTAAACATGTTATGTATTACATTTATATTATAACTATTAATATTTGCTGATATATATTTGTTATCTACATTGAAATAAGCCTTGTATCCTTTTTCACCAGTCGGTGCATATCTTCTAATAATCATAACCGATATCATAAATATAACTGTAAATAATAATATATATGGAAAATAAGAGATATAATTTATGAAATATTCGCCATTAATTTTAGATATATATTCTAACATTTTATTGTTATAAGTTATAAATTTATAATAAAAATTCAAGAATAATAAAACACATATTAATAATATAAACATAATATATGTTTTAGAATTAAAATTATCATTTGGTAATAATAAATCCATAGTATTTTTTGATAAATTAAATCTTGCTGTTTCTGCTTCGCAATAAATATTATTACAATTATTTTTAATATTAATATTAGCTACATCACTTATATGATTAATATTGTAAAAAGACCTAGTTATATTTTTAAGTTCATTTAGGAATATAATAATCATAATGATAAATATTATAAATACCCAGGTTCGCATTATTACTTTAAACCTTATAAAGAAAAAAAGATATTAAATAAATAGTGTATTATTCTATTTTTTTATTAATATTATATATAAATAATATTACAAGAAACATTATTATGAATGATAATAAATAATAAATATAATTTTCTTTTAATACTTTAGATAATATAATTGTGAATAATAAATATATTAAAATATAAGCATATATGTATTGTGTTATATCTTTTATTTCATCATTAATTTTATTTATGGACAGTGGGCTATTATATTTATATAATAGTTTTACATTCTCTAAAGTAAATATGTAATTTTTATCATTAACAATATATTGATTTGTATTTGTTATTTTTTTATTATAATTTATAAGCTCGTCTATAATATTTTTTGTTAATATAATATCTGAAACGCTATTTAATTTTTTTATATTATTTGACATTAATATGTTTAAAAGTTCGCTATTTTCTTCTCTATTTTCCTTTATGATAATATCTATCTCCTTCATTAACATTATATATTCGTAACAATATGTATCGGCATATATTTCAGTTATTTTTTTTAATATTAAAGAAAATAATATAGTTATATATACAACAAACATGAACATATAGAAAATAGAATAAAATATATAATACTTATATTCTTCTTCTGTGTCTGGCGTATTAATATTATTTACAAAAATAATATGAAATAAAAAACATATCCATGTAAATAAAAATAAAGGCAATGTATAATATAGATATTTATTGTATATCTTCATAATATTTTCATTACCATCTACAATTGTGGATTCTCTATTTAAATTTTTATAATCCTTATATTTGTCTAAATATGTTGTATTTTCATTATCAATATTTTTGAAATTTTGTTTTATTTGTTCAAAATCAAATAAATATGTGGAAATGTTCCACAAAAATGTTTTTTTTATTTCAATATTATTTATATTAACTTCGTTTTTATTATAAGAACAATATTCATTCAATTTTATAATATTATTATTTAAATCTAAATTATATTTTAATTCCATAACCTGTACAAAACTTAATGTTGTTAATAATATAAAAATAATTATAATTGCTATTAATTCAATATTATGAATCATATTATATCTTTAGACAAATCTATTATAATAATATGAAAATAAAAATTATGTATTATTTTATATTTTTTAGTATTTAGAATAAGAAGTTATTCCATCGTTAGTATATAAATTATCACTATTATATTCACTATTATATTCGTATATAGATTTATTAATATCTATAATTATTGTGCTTATATTTTTTTTATTTATAGGAAGTATTTTATTAATAAATGGTTTATTAATTTTTATTTTGTAATAATTAGTATTAAAAGCGTTCGTTATTACTATATACGATAACAATAATATAATTTTATTCATATAATTATATATTATATGAATAAAATATTTATATAGGGTTTATATCATTATTTAAATATATTGGTGGGTCTCTTATAATTTCTCTACCTATTTCATTTATAGGTGTAAATGTATTTGATATCATACTAAATGTATTACCTGAAAAAGAATCGGCAATATCATAAACAGAGTTATATCCCCCTCCTAACGCAAAATTAAATAAACTAAAATAACTCGATTTGTTTCTATATTTTGGATATTGTTTTTCCATTAATTCGTTCAATTCTTCAAATTTTATAACATATACTCCGTCTATATATCTCGTTTCAATATTACCTCTAGACATATTTTATTATATCAATATATTATTTTTTATTATTTTTAATTACATTATACATTTCTCTATCTATTTCATCGTAAGTTTCTCTTATCATTTTCCATTTATTCTTTTCATTATTAACATCATTTTCTTTATTATTGCTATTTCCGTTATTAACATTATTGATTGGTATATCCCAAATTTCAATCAATGTATCAACAATATTTTTATTATTTCTAAGGAATATTATCTCTAAATCATTATAATTCATATTTTCAGGAGCTTGTTTAATCAATTCATCCATATTACTACTTAATATAAAATACTCTATAATATGTTTTTATATAAAAAATATAAATAAAAAATCACAGAGATATATATTTATTATTCGAATAATAATAGTTTGCTATTTCATAAGCATATTTTTCATATGGATGTTCTAAAGAATAGTTTTTCATAATTACATCATTGATGCCAAATGGTGTAGTATTTCTATA
>Ga0315908_10002825_pt1 | contig 12621 bp, 7 predicted proteins | sample LakEriMetagenome_12_FD_203520 | JGI IMG/M metagenome (GOLD analysis project Ga0315908, IMG submission 203520) | Freshwater fungal communities from buoy surface, Lake Erie, Ohio, United States - Buoy 4 MA124 | ecosystem: Environmental > Aquatic > Freshwater > Lake > Lake biofilm | place: USA...
AAAAATTTTTAAAAAATTACTAAAAAATTACTTAAAAAAATTACTAAAAAATTATTAAAAAAAATTACTAAATTTCTGAATAATTTTACTTATTTATATTGTTTTATATTTTTATTTTTAGTTTTTTTCATTTTTTTCAATGAATCTTACTTGAATATCAACCACTAAAAATATTAATTATTTGTGAAAAATTTGTTTGCTCTAAGTCTATTTTTACATCGTCTTTTAGTTTTTGAATTTTTTTATTGCTGAGTCTTCATTACTTCTTTTGAGAAATTTTTTATAAATAGAATTATTTTATTATTTATTAATTTCGCCTTATTATTTCAAAGGAAAAATCTATTACTATAAAAAATCATGTAAAAATAATAATGATAAATAAAATATAATAATTCTTGCAATAATTTCAATGATAGTATTAACATAATAAATTCTAATACCAAAAATTTTAAATATTATTATTATTTATATACTTTTGTGCAAATACTGAGTAATTTTTTATTATTAAATAAAATAATGTTTTTTAAATTTTTATTAATTAATAAATCTTATTAATCTTCTAAATATTCTTAAATCCAAGAATTTAACTCAGATTATCATAAAAATTTTACAATATCTATCATATTTTTGATTTATACTGATTTATGTAAAATCATATTACTAAAATAATCTCTTATAAAATCATTTTTCAGCTTCAATTAATTATTAATTAATTTTTATGGTTTTTAAATTTTAATTCTATTTAATTGCTTAAAATTTGAATTTGTTTCACTGTATAAATTTTAATTTTATATTTAATTTAAAATTTTAAAAAAAATTTATGATTATTATTTTTCTATTTATAGAAAAATAAATTTTATAAATCAAACTTGTTTATTTTATAATAACTAAAATAATGTTAAAAGAAATAAAAAACGAACATTATAAGAAAATAAATGGTAGAAAACATTATGAATATGTTTAACCTCCAATAGATCAAATGGAAATATTTAATATTCCTGATGATCCTTTGTAAAATAAATAATAATTATAAAAAGAAAAATTAATAATAAAGATTACATTTAATAGAATTATGATAGAAATTTATAGGTTAAAGATATTGAAGGAACAATAGCAGGTTCAAAAATATCTTAATTATAAAAAAATAAAATATTGGCTAAGAAATTAAGAATGAAAAATGAATAAAATAAATATCCCATTAAAACTGATGTTGATTCTAGTCAAACATCTTTTTCTAAAAATAAAATTTTAGCCTTAAACATTATAAAAGGTAATATTAATAATGCATATTATTGACTTGATGAATTAATATTTAATTATTATTATTTATTAATCAATCATATTATTTATAATTTATTACTAAAAACTAGAGAATATATCAACTACTTTGTCTAATAATTCTTAAATAAGTACTCCATTTAATTAAAATAATACTGCAATTTAAGATTCTAAATATTAATTTCTTAATAATTACAAAAACTTTTACGCAGGATATACTCCAAGTTAATCTTAACATTAATTTTAATTGAAAGCAAGACTAATGCTTTAAAGTAATATAAATTAAATATTAACAATAGGAAGTGAAACATAAAAAGGTTATTTGTAAGAAAAAGAAGATTTTTTAGAAGATAATAATTTTAAAGACAATATTTATTAATATTTTGATGTTCCAAAGACCCCAATAATAAAAAAAAAAGAAGAAACAGAAATAAAAGTAGAACAAAATAGAAATAAGCTTAAAATAATAGATGGAAATAATGTTAATAATAAATAATTTAATTATAGATACAACCCTAACAATCTCTCAGCATTTAGCAATGATTAACTGCTAATCAATATTAATAAATAGCAAAACTAATCTTCTCTTCAATTACTTTAATAATAAGCAAATAAGTTACCAAGAATAAGGATTCAACCATCAAGCAACATATTTGGTTATAAAAATTAGTGATTTATAAAAATTTAATAATTATTAAAATAACCAATAATAGTAAATTATCAATCTAATAATAAATACTTGCTGCTGTTTTATTTGATCTGTGAATCGGATATCAATAGGATTCTCATCAAAATAATGAATAGTCCTGATAAAATCATTAAAAGTTCAATTAAAGCTCCCCCTTCTTCTTCGGATCTTTAGTGCTTTAGTATTTTGTATACTCCTAATGATATGTTGCTGATTCCGATTAACATGTAAATTAATGTTATAAATATTTAAGAAGGCTTGCAGTAATTTTTTCTTCTTATTTCATTTGAATCTTCATCATCTTGAAGGTTTTATGTTTCCTCCATGTTTTAGTAACTTAATTAATTTAATCGTTATTTTAGTCTAATTTCTTTTTATTTAGCTAAATCCTCTTTCAACTAAAATAGTACTTCTTGATAAAAACAGTACTTTTTAAATTATTAAATCATTTAATATTAAAATTATCAACTTATTAATATGTTAAATATAAAATAAATAATATAAGAATATTAATTAATATACAATTATATAACTAATATCAAAAATTAAATAACAAAAACATAAAAAAACATAGCAAAATAATATTAAACTAACATTATTAGCCTTCCAAAAAGCAATCAGGATATTTCTCAAAGTCAATAATTTAAACATTAAAATTTTCAAAAAATACAGGTTTAACAAATTCAAAGAAACTATAAGCATTTGGAAAATATTTACTTGGCATCGGAAAATTCTTAATGCCACCCAACTCAATAAATCCACAATCGTCAAATACAGTACTAGGTTTATCAAGATTATTTTACCAAAAAGATTAAACAAAACTGGTACAAAGAAAGATAGTTTTGGTAGTCATATTGACATAAGCAGGCTATTAATCATGACATGCAGTACACATGTAGAGGTCTAAGAAAGTGTATTGCCATTAACAGATACGGCCTGCTGGTAAAGATGTATCATAGAATTTCTAAATTTAAGTATCATCTGATAGTTTGCAGCATGCTTATTTATTGTCTCAGAAGCATCTTTATAGCGAAGGGTAGGGACGTTTCGCTTATTGACCAGTCATGTAGCAAGTACTGTTAGAACCTTATAAAGAGTTATTTACTAATATTACTAATATTATTACTGTTTATTTCCACATTATTTATTATTATTTATTCATATTTATATTATTATTTATTATATATGAGCAGAATGGTTATTACAGAGAAGGGCTTGTCTTTCTAGAGAAAGTTGGTATAAGATTTGTAATAAATTGATGAGATTCTGGATAGTAGTAATTTGAAAAGTAATGTTTTAACGCAATAAGATTCTTAGAAATGCAGTAATTATTTATTGATAGTTAAATAATAGAGGAAGAATTTATGGGGGTGATAGATTTGAATTATAAGAATGAGGAGAGTTAAGTTAGTTAAAATAATAATTTAAAAAATTTATAGGATGTTAAAATGTATTTAAGATAGTCAATTGGAGAAGAAAACTTAAATAGCTATATTAATGACAAAATATCTAAAGAAAGTTTCAAAATTTCTAGTGACAGAAAGGTCTATTAGAAGCAATTCAACTAAAGAACTGAAGTAAATTTTATCATTTCATAAACAATAATAAATATATTAAATAATATAAAATAACATTAATAATATAATAATAACATTAATAATATTAATAATAATAATAGTAATAATAATAGTAACAATGACATTAATAATATTAATTAAAATAATAATAATTATAATAATAATGATAATAATATAATAAATAGTTTTTACACACTACAAACACTGATTAATCAACACTGAATTAGAATAATTCTCTTTGCAAACTGTATTATTTCTAAATAATTGTAGAGAATACAGCTACATAAACGATGATGCTAATAGATAAAACCGACTAAATTTCATAGAAGGATAAATGCATAAAATGGTTACAAAATATAGGAAACAATTATCTGAAAGGAACAAAGTATTTGAACTAATTGAAAAGGAAAGCCAAAAGAGATAGGAAGAGAGATTAAACAACCCAAATAAGCAAGAAATAATAAACATAAATTTTGAAGATGAAGAAGAAATGAAATAAAGACATATGTCGTTGGTAGTTGATAAACATAATAGAAAGTATAGTCACCATTGGAATAATTTGTATATGCCTAAAAATACAGTGAAGAGTTAAAAGACTAGACATGAGAATGTCAGCAAATTAGATTAGATGAGATAAAATTAGCATAATTTATTATAAAGGAGGCTCTAGATGACCAATATATATAAGTGTAAGTAGATTAATAGTTATTAATGATCATATTTCATAATTATTATTATCATCATTATTATTTTAATTATTATTATCATCATTATTATTTTAATATAATGATTCATTTGTTAGTGACTTTGTATAATAAGAGGACTTCTTCAATACCTATTAAAATTTAATCCTCATTATAAATTAAAATGGATTTGTTTAAATGAGTTAAGGAGGAGATTCCTAAAGGAATGTATTCTAGTTGCAGACCCATTTTTTTCTCCATTATTATTATTATATTATTCTCACATAGTATAATAAGTAGTTCTTTACTCACAACAAAGGTTATTGGAGCGAATCTGCATTACCATTCCACTTCGTTCTTTTATAAAAATATTAATATATAATTATTTGATAATAAGATAATAATATGCTAATAAGATGAAATAATATTAATATACTATGTGAGAAATGTAATTCCTGGTGATAATAGATTTGGAATGGAACTGACTATAATAATAAGTATCTTGTTAGAATTGGCTGATATGAGCATGTGAGTGGACTTAACAATAATCATTGATATAATAGACAATATCATTAGAGTGAATAATTTTTTTTCTAAGAAAAGTGAGTATATTATTGTTAGTATAAACTATAAATGATCCTGGTTGATCCTAGATATTTAGAAGTTTTAAGACTGTATTAATGCCCTAATGAATATTGAGAATTTGGAAGATATTTTTTAAGGTTTAATGATCGTAAATAATAGTTAAAATAAAGATAAAACCATTATAAGTGCCCATAACTACCTCACCTTCTTTAGCATATGCAAATGCAGTTACATAATTATAATTTGTGTCTATCTCTCTATCCGCCACATCAACCTTTCCAACCAATATCCCTGATTCAATCTCATAAACCTTTACACAATCCCCCTTTATGGCTACTATTACCAACTTCCCCATCACTATATAATCCATCACTATACTTTTAACTATTAAAATACTATTAATCAATTAACCACTATTTATGTCTACTATATTTATCTTTTCTCCATCTATGTTCATCATCTATTCCATATTTAATTACTTTAATTATCGAATGCTTTCTTTGTTACTCATATTTATTTTTGTGCTTACCTTACTATCCAATTATACTAGCCATAAAAATCCACTAAAAGTTATTACTAATGCCATTTCTGATTCACCTATACTTATGTCTATTATTTTACTGTCTAAGATTACTTCTTATTCTTCTTCTAATAATATTTTTATTAATTAATCTATTGTATTTACACTCTATAGTTTGTAGAATATCAATCTGGGAATAATTTTAGATCTATTTATCACGGTTAAATATTTACTGTTTTGTACTATTATATGCTCGTTTTCATCTTTATTATCCAAGATATTTTTTTCTATTTCACATATTATTTTCAGACTCCTGTTATCTATTAAAAAATATTGATTTATCGAGATTAAAAAAATGACACTTAATTTTTCAATAAATGCTGCTCAATAAATAATAAGTTACCTTTATTATATTTTTTAAACTATGTACTATAATTAATTATTTCTATTTATTCTTAAATTAAGTATTTATGAGTCCATAATAATATAAATTTCTTAGCCTGCTAATAAGATTTATCAATATTCACTGCAGGATATTTCTTTAATAGAAGATATATTGATAATACTGACCAAATCTAATGAATAACTATCGTAAAACTAGATAAAATCTTTGATCTTGATTATCAGATAATTGCAATCTACTTCATAATCAATTATCTATTTGTTTCCTTCTATTTTTAGCTAGTTAGTTATTCTCATATATTTTGCTTCTATGTTTATTTGGATAATAGATCCATCTATCAATTCGCAATATAAAAGATTCCCGCTACTTTTTAATCCTATAATATCATTTTCCATTTATAGATTATGTTATTCTTTAGATTCTGATAGTTCTGTGCTTATTATATATCAATGAAAAAATTAAATTATCTTCTGATTTTTCTAACTTAAAAATATGCAATTCTTTTTTTTACATTCGAAACCTATTATTTTACAAATTTATATATATTAGTTCTTTAAATCTACTTCTATTTTATTATTTTATTTTATTAATCTATTATCATTAATATTAATTTCATTTTAACAATTATCATTATCATTATCATTATCAAAAGATATTTGATTAAACTCATTAGAAATAAAAGAGAATTATTCTTATTCTTGAATTTGATAATTTTTATTAACTTTGGTATTCTAATGAAAATAGCCATTCCACTTCCACTTAATAATAGTATTATCAATAAGCATAAGGACATTCTAATTAAATTAATCATAATAAAAAGAATGTAGAGGAATTCCAAATGAAAAAGCTTGGTATTAACAATTAAATTGAGCATCATAGACCCTTATTACAGTTTTGCTTTAGAGCAAAAGTAGAACATAATCACTAATAATAGAAATAGAATGGACAGGTTAATCAATAATAAACTTATGTTTATGAATATCAATTAAGGAATTCGACTAATCTTAGATAGAGTGTTTATATATATAATTAGATTTAAGGAGATATAGAGAGTTGTTGAAAAAATATATTGAGTGGATATGATTGATAGGTATTTTATAATGTAATTAGAAGGTAACGAGATGATAAATATGGACAGAATTGTAATAATTAATAACTAAATATTGGTTATTAGTGCTGAATACAATCTATTAATGCTATTAATGCTATTGATATTGATAAGGAAAGATATTGAGTTGCTTGAGATAAAGGTCAGTTAGCACACAAGCCTCATTCTTGATAAATACTATATACTATCCCCCTATAATAACATCTAATACCATCACATCCAACACCATTCCCTCTTCCTTGCTCTCAAATACAATTTCATAATTATTTAATTCTATTCTCCTTAACATTCCTGACTCATATCCAACTGTTAAATGATTATTATCTATCTTTATCCTTATTATTTTTTCTCCCATTTCTTCAAATTCGTAATCAATGCAATACCCTCTCCATATTTTCATATTGTTGTCTACGCTTACAGTTACTTGGATGTTGTTAAGGGAGGAATCCATAAGTTTTATGGGAGTAGAATGGGTCTATAATAGGGTTTTTATTTCCATTATATTAAGGTCTATTAGTTTTGTCATCCCGCTTTTCTCCTAAATTATTAATTGCAATCTGTTCAATATTAATACTTGCTTTATTAGAATTTAATTATCGTGTTTTTATATAAATATCTGTTCTATTTTTTCTTTTTGTTTATTTTCATCTATCCTTAACAACATTAGTTATTTATTAGTATTTATCAACAATAAACTTTCATCTTATTTGTAATCTATATTTATTATATCTCCATTCCTCTCTATTTTCACAATATACTGGACTATCATCCTTGTTATTTCCATAAGATAAATATAGAAATTAGTATCATCTTAACTAATGATGATATTAGAATTAATATATCTAAAACTTTATTTATCTTTAATAATGATCTACATTGAAATATCTTTTTCCTGATTAAGATTAAGAGTGTATTTAAATACTCAATGATCAGTCAAAACAATAAAAGAATCTTAATTGATCATATAAAAATCATGAACTACATTCTGAATATGATTAATATTTAAAATCTACCTATATTAAAAATCATAGAATTGAAACTAATAATTTGGATGTTGATAAGTAAGAATAATGATTATATGCTAGTAAGATTTAAGTTAAATAAGGTTAAGATAATCATGGAAATGATGAGCAATGGAATTGGGCTGATTGAGAGTGTAGATAGTGAGAGAGTGTTAATTGTATTGAAACATATAAGGATGGTTGAGATAAAGGGAATAAAAAGGAAGGGAATGAGGATTGCTGGATTCATATATAGTATAAGAAGAGGGAAGGGAAATATTGCATTGAATTAGTAAGTTATGCAGTTAATATAATATAGTACATTTGTCTATGCATACTATTGAGCACAGCGGTTGACATAATATTTATTATAGCTTTAGTATTGGAATAGGTTCTACTATTCTACTTAATCTTTCTTCTTCCTATCTTTTTATTATCTATCCTTATTCACATTCTTCTTTTTTTTCTATATCATTTATAAACTCTACCTCTTTTCTTATCCTTTTCTCTTTGCTTTTTGTTTATTTCCTTATTCTTCTATCATTGCTTTTTATTCTTTCTACACTTTAAAACCTTTGCTTAGGAATTAAGGTTTATTTCATTTTTTCTAAAGGGCAAGAACCATTTTCTTCTGCACTCTAAAAAAAATAATTATAACTTTCAATGTTTTATTTAAAACCAACTACTTTCATCAATTCGTGAAGACTATATAGTTCTTAACTCAAATAAATATTAGCAAATAAGCAAGTGTTAAATATTGTTATTTATTCTATTATAAATTTATTGTTTGCTTTATTTTTTTATTCTTTTATTATTATTTTATTATTTTACTCTTCTTCTTATTATTGCTATTAATTCATTAATTATTATAAATATTACTCAATATCTATAACCAATATTGACCACTTATTACATATTTTATCTACTTTTAATTGTATGTTTAATTGTTTTTTCTAGTTTTTATTTATAATATCCATTTTACTTATAGTTTTATGGCTTTAGAAACAAAGATTTATATTACTTAATAATTATAAACTGAACCCAAATTATTAATTTTGTTTTATCTTAATTACTAAATATAAATAATTGCCTTATAATAATTATAAACCTTTAATTTATCTTATTTTATTTAATTTTTCACATTATAAAATTAAATGATTATTCATCATTATTTATCCTTTAATACTAAATACTTTTTTGCCCAGTTCTTTATCAAATATTTGATTTACGTCTCCTTTTTAAAAATAGTAATTATCATTTTCCTTAACTTTTAATTCTTTAAAAAGGTTAATTAATTATTATTATTTATCTAAATTCATAATATAATTGTAAATAAATAATTTTATAATTATTATAAATTTATAATCTAAAGCTTAAAACTTATGCATATAAAATAAAATTTATTTAAGATATCAAATGATGTATAGCAGTAAAAATAATAAATTAATTTATAAGAGAAATAAAAATAAATAAAAATAAATAATTTGAATTTAAATAATAAATAAATATAGATAGAATAAATATAAAATAAAATTTAAATTTACTGATATAATAAATAATTGTTTAAGAGATTTTTAGATAATTAAATTTATAATAAATCTTTTAAAGGTTTTATGGATAGAAACTTGGAAATAACATAAAAAGAAGAGAAAAGATACGAAGAGCAATAAAGTAGCTGTGGTTCTTCCTCAATGCAGCAGGATGGAGTTCAAGGGAGATGGACAAAAGAAGAGCATCAACTTTTTGTACAGGCCATGAATTTATATGGAAAGGATTGGAAAAAGGTTGAAAAACATGTCAAAACAAGGTCAGGAACCTAAATCTGATCGCATGCTTAGAAGTTTTTTAAGAGGCTTGAAAAGCAGTTTAAAAAACAAAGTTTTATGAAGAATAATCATATTAGTCAAGGCAAAAGAAAAGATTCTTAATAATCTAATAATACTAGTAATACTGATGATTAGTTATTGTTAATTTAAAATTAGTAGCTTTTTAACTAGTAAAATGTTGATCTTAATACTTTCAATAATCTAACTTTAAGCGATTCTTCTTTTAAAAAGTTACATTCTGATTAACTTCAAGCACGTAGTATTTATATAATCTATTTTTAGACTTTTAAATTTTATATATTTATTATTATTATTATTTGCATTGTTATTAATATCATTATATAATTGTTATTTATATTTTATTTATTAGTATTATTTATTATTTCATTTTCAGTTTTATATTTTCTAAAATTAAATAAATTACATATTTTTAAATTATAATAATATTTATTATTTTTATTTAGTTTAACTAAATAAGATAATATAGTCGTCATTTTAAAATTAAGAAAATATAAAAACTGCTGATAACTTAGTAAGCTCTTCATTTTTTAGTATGTTAACGTAATAAATTATAAAATAATATAAGTAATACTTATGATTAAAAAATTTTTTCAAATTTATATAATTTAGTAAACCTAAATTAAACATAAAAAGAATAAAACTAAAATAATAATGATGAAAATTAAAATAAATTATTGAAATAAGAAAATATTAATTTAAATATTTAACATCACGTTTAAAGAAAATCATCTTTTTAACTAAATCAAAATATTACTTCTTAGCAATAAAAAAACATGATAATTCCTTTAATTCAAAATAATAAAATAAGGAAAATATCTTGTGATGATGATTTATTAACATCCCACTTTTTTAATAAAAATTAATTAAAATTATTCTCAATAGAATAAATAAAAGAAGAAAATACAGAGTGATTTTCACATATATATGTTTTTACTATATTTAAAATAATTGACTATAATTTTATTAATTCCTTTTAGAATTATTTAATTTATCTTTATAAAATAATTGTCAATAATTATATAAATATCTTTTAGATTTATTTATTATGTATAAGTATATATAAGTTAAAAGAGAAAACAAAACTATATTTTTACAATGTACAGATTAGCAATTGGTTTTAACTATAAAATAAGAACTCTAATAGTTTATAAATCAAGAACCTGAAAATATTAGATTATATCTAGGCTCTACAGTATATTAATCATATAATTAAATTAAGTTATTAGATGAATCAACAACTATTTACAATTAAGGAATTAAAAACAATGCAATTTTAGAGATAAAATTAAAAAATAAAAGTAAATTTCTAAAATTCATTATTATTTCATATTTTAATATATTAAAATATTTCTATTTTTAAATGATATAATTCTTAATTTAGATATTCATTTTATTATTTTTAAATTTTAATTAATTTCTTAACAATATAATATTTTTATAAGTTAAAAATTTATTTTTAAATATCTAAAAATAATATTTAATTTAAAATTAAAAAACATTAATTATATTTTAATAAATATGTCCAGTGGGTGAATGGGAAGAACCTAATTAATTACCTTAACCGTCAATTTATAATGATTCAATTATTTGATGTATATTAATATTGATTAATTATCAATTTCTTTTAAATTATTAAAAATTAAAGTGTTATTTTATTAATTTTTATTTCAAAATAAATTAATAAAAATTTAATTATCGTTACATATTATTTTTTTAAATTTTTTTAAATTTTAATTTTATTTTTTTTTAAAGATTTAACTTTATCATTTGTTATTTATATTATAATAAAATATTTAAAATATGAATTCAATATATTAAATCCAGTCTAATCAAAACGAAAAACATAATATAATAAATTAAACATCAAAATAAACATTAAAATTAACTAATCTGGAAAATATTTTGGAATTTATAATTTAAATTTAATTATTTGCTTAATTCCATTTAGATTTAGATAAAAATGATATTATCAATTTATTTTAATTTGAATAATTTGAAATCATTATTATTAAAAAATAAGAATTCTCTATAAAATTTATTATAAAACTTTACAATTATAACTAACAAATGGAAATTATTAAAAAATACTAAAATTTCCATTTTGTATTAAATAAAACTTAAAAAAATCATGTAATAGTACATTGTAAAATTCTATCACATAAAAAATATTTGTAAAAAATTATTTATTAATAAAATAAATAAAATTTAACTAATTCATTTGAAAATAATATTTAAAAAAATTAATTTATTAATTTATAAAAGGATTAATATTATATAAAATTGTAAAATTTAACCGAAAAAATTACTTTAAATATGCTTTTTAACATAATATCTATGTATGCAAATCCATTATTAATATTAAAATCTATAAAAGAAAATTATGCATATTGTTAAATTCAAGATTTTTTTTAAACTTAATAAGTTATAGAAAATTTAAATTATATTAAATTATTAGAATAATAAATTTAAGTAATTTTATATTTTATATTTTAAATAAAACATATTATAAAAACTATATAAATATTAATAAATAGGTTGAACAAGTTGATTTAAAATAAGACGTTTAACTTTTAATAAAATCATAATTATTTAAATTTTTAAAGCCAAACTAAAACTTATTTAGAATTTCTGAAAAAGGTTAGTTTAAAATTCATAAAATAACTTAATCAATTCTACTTATTAACATCAATCAAAAAATGCAAGAGTATGAATTAGTTGAATTATTTTAATAGTATGGAAAAATAAAAAAATTATAAATAGAGGATGCAAATTAAAGAAAATAATGTTTTATTTAGTATTATACAAATGAAGAAAGTATAAATGCGATTATTCATTTATCTAATAAGAAAATATGTAATAGAACGTTTAAATTTATTTTTACTGAAAGATGATTATTGTATCTTATCATTTATAAAATAGAATAATTCTTTC
>Ga0315908_10002829_pt1 | contig 12613 bp, 12 predicted proteins | sample LakEriMetagenome_12_FD_203520 | JGI IMG/M metagenome (GOLD analysis project Ga0315908, IMG submission 203520) | Freshwater fungal communities from buoy surface, Lake Erie, Ohio, United States - Buoy 4 MA124 | ecosystem: Environmental > Aquatic > Freshwater > Lake > Lake biofilm | place: USA...
GGCCAGCAGGGCATCTAGGTCAGCCTCTACGGGCTGGAGCAGCTCTGCAACCGTTGCCACAACACCTCCGCCGTGGCGTGATCCTAGAAGGCTCGCCCCATCGACCGCAGGTCCACCTGCTCAACGGCAGGCCGGTAACCCAACCAGCGGCTCGCCCCGTCGGCAAAGGCCTCCGCAGATCCACTGACGCAGACCCGGGTGCGCTCGGCTGGAGTCACCACCTCCACCGCTGCGAGTTCGCCCTCCGGCATGCCGCCCATGCTTGCCAAAAGGGGCCCTAGGCGCCGTACCGCCGATTCAGCTGGATCAACGAGCCGCACATGGGGTGGCAGCAGGGCCGTGAGCAAGGGGCGCAACATCGGGTAGTGGGTGCAGCCCAGCACCACCGTGTCGACACCCGCAGCGAGTAGGGGCTCCAGGTATGCCTTGGCTTCCCCTATCAGGGCTGGAGACTGGAGATCACCGGCCTCGATCAAGGGCACGAAGGTGGAACAGCCCACCTCGAGCACAGAGGTGTGGGGCCGGCAGGCATGGATTGCCCGCCTATAGGCACCGCTGGCGGCTGTAGCGGGAGTTGCCAACACCCCCACGCACTCGCTGTTTAGGTCGGCAGCAACACTGTCGATCAGGCCCACCACGGGAACGCCGGCCTCTGCCACGGCCACATCAAGAGCGAGGGCATTGGAGGTGTTGCAGGCCATCACCAGAACCCCGACCTGTTGGTTGCGCAGCCAGCCCACCACCTCAGCGGCAATGGAGCGAATATCGGCGACGCTGCGCTGGCCGTAGGGAACTCGGGCCGTATCCCCGAGATACAGGCAGGAGGAATGGGGATAGCGCTCCTGAAGCCTCCGCAGCACCGTGAGGCCCCCCAAGCCGCTGTCAAATAGCCCCACCAAAGCGCTCATGGCTGACCCTGCAGGGCGTTAAGAATCCCAGCGCTCAGGGCTAAAGCCATGCGACGACGAAAATTGGCATCGGCGAGGCGCCGGGAATCGAGTTCACCGGTGACAAAGCCCATCTCAACAAGGGCGGAGGGCATCACCGTGCGGCGGATCACGAAAAAGCGTCCGGTGCGCACGCCGCGATCAGGACTGCCAGGGGAAATGGCCACCATTTGCTCCTGCAAGGCCGCAGCCAGGCGACGGGAGGGCGATCCCGCACCCTCAAAGAAAAAGGTCTCGATGCCATTCACATCGGGACGGGCCATGCTCAAGGCGTTGGCGTGCACGCTCACAAACAGATCGGCACCGCTGCTGTTGGCCAGGGCCACCCGGGGAGGCAGGTCAACGTCCACCTCTGAGGTGCGTGTCATCAACACCTGGACGCCGCGGGCCTGCAGTAGCCGGGCGATTTGCAGACAAACATCAAGCACTACGTCGGTTTCCCGTAGGCCACCAATGCCGACGGCACCTGGATCGGGGCCCCCATGGCCAGGGTCGATCACCACCTTGAAGCGGCCCCGGGGCACAACCGGCAAGCCATCGGCGGAGAGGGGCGTAGCTGCGGTGGGGAAGAAGGTCTGCTGATCGGCGCCAAAGCTGGCAACAGCATCGAGGTCTCCCTCGCCGAGGCCAAGCCCAGCTTGGTTGCCAAGACCCGGCAACTCCATGCGCCAGCGGTCCCGGGAGGTGCCCACCAGGCGCAGGCCAGAGGGATCGAGCTGGGTACCTGGCGCAAATTCCAGAACCAAGCGGGTTGTGAAGCTATCTGGACGACCAATCCGTACCTCACGCAAGGCACCACTGCCTCGCACAGTGCGTGTGCGCGATGGGGCACCGGGCAGGTCTACCCAGACCCGGGGGCCCCTAAAGCCAGTACCAGCCTCAAAAAAGGCCTGGGGGCGTACATCGATACTGGTACGTAACTCCAGCTGACCGCTGCGGGAAACGCGCCAGGCTGCGAGGGAAGAAGCCCAGGCCGGTAGATCGGCCATCAGCAAAGCAACCGCTGCCAGAGCAGCACTCCAGCGGAATCTGACGTACCAGGGCATCGGGACAGTCAGAACAGGTTCGGCCGGCGGTGCCTCAGGCTGGGCATCTGGGCCCTCACCCTCTGGGCATGGCCCGGATCGATCGGGGCAATGGCAGCGCTGACACTCACGCCGGCATCTGCCAGCACCGTGCCCCAAGGGTCGATTACCAAGGCATGGCCGTGGCTCTGCCTGCGTCCGTAGTGCTGGCCCGTCTGGGCGGGGGCGACCACGTAGGCAGTGTTTTCAATCGCCCGGGCCTGCAGCAGAACCTGCCAGTGGTCCTTGCCGGTAAAAGCGGTAAATGCTGCGGGCACAAACAAAACATCAGCCCCTGCCTGGGCTAGGTGGCGATAAAGCTCAGGGAAGCGAACGTCGTAGCAGATCGACAGGCCAATCCTGCCAAGACCGGGCACATCAACTACAGGGGGCAGTTGGTCTCCGGGCTGCACCGTGGCCGACTCCCGATAGGTGTTGCCGTCGGGTAAGTCGACATCGAAGAGGTGGATTTTGTCGTAGCGAGCCAGCAGCTGGCCCTCCGTTCCTACTAACTCAGCGCGGTTGAAGGTCTGCCCCGGTCCAGCTGGGACGGGAAAGCCCCCACCTAACAAGGTCACTTGATAGCGGCGCGCCATCGTGACAAGGAAGCTGCTGCAGCGCTCCGCCAAGGATGGGGCCAGCTCAAGGCGCTGCTCGTCCTCCCCCATGAAAGCGAAGTTTTCAGGGAGCCCGACCAACTCAGCGCCGCGACGGGCAGCCAGCTCGATCTGCTCTTCCGCTGAAGCGAAATTCGCATCCGGATCCGGGGTGCTGGTGAGTTGCACAGCTGCCGCCAGAAAACTGCCCACTCACTGCCCCAACCAGTGCGTCAGACTTTAAAGGAAGTGCCAAGAGGCGGTTCGCGCAGCTGGGATCAACTGGCCTTCAGCACCCCGGGTTCGGCCTGGAAGGGCACTAGTTGCAAGCTGTCGACAGCTGCGCAGCAAGCAAAATCGGCATCATGGTCGCCGAGATTGATCAGGCGCTGGCCGTGACTTGCAGTGCGCAAGCAGGTCTCGGTATCGAGGTGCCACTGCTGCCAGAGAGCAAGGGCCGCCAGCATTTCGTCGTTGCCGAAGCTCACGCCGATATGGGGAGCCACCGCCATCTCAATCGCCGCAGAAGCAACGGCACCAGCAGCGAGGCTGTCTTCGAGGGAGTAATCGCCCTCCCAGCCACTGCCCACGATCCAGACCCGGCGGCACTCTTGATCCAGCAAGCGCCGAGCTACGGCGGTGCGGTTGGGTAGACAGGCCGTCAGCAGCAGCGGCACCGACTTGACTGCCGCTAACGAGCGGGTGCCATTAGTGGTGCTCATAAATATGCGTTTGCCACCAACCAGCTCGGGGGTGACCGCAAGGGGAGAGTTACCCAGGTCGTAGCCCGCCACCCTCTGGCCGCCTCGCTCACCGGCACGCAGTCGCTGCTGCGCCGGCCAGGCAGCCGCTGCAGCTTCAAGCTCCTCCAGGCTGGCGAAGGCCTCGATCGCCTCAGCTCCGTTCTGCAAGGACCAAGCAATCGTGGTCGTTGCCCGTAGGACGTCGATTACTACGGCCGCATCGGGTCCACCCTCCGCCAAGGACCTGACGGGTGGCACGCATTCAGAGGAGTGGAAGTAGGAAATTTGCACAGCCGCGGCCCCAGTTCAAGTGCGTCACAGTAGTCACCGCTCATAAAAGTCGATGCCGAATAAGGGAATTAGTCAACGCAGTCGCCGGGATTTGCGCGGCTTCATCGACCTCCTAGAGCAACGGGGCCGGCTAAGGCGCATCAGCGCCCCGGTGGATCCAGATCTGGAGTTGGCAGCGATTGCCGACCGGGTGCTGGCCGCTGGCGGCCCGGCCCTGTTGTTTGAAAAAGTGATCGGCTCCTCGATGCCGGTAGCCGTGAACCTGCTGGGCACCCAGGAGCGGGTGCTGTGGAGCATGGGGATGGAGCAACCAGAGGAGCTGGAACGGCTAGGCGAGCGCCTAGCGCTGTTGCAGCAACCCCGCCCCCCGAAGGGGGCCCGGGAGGCAGTGCGCTTTGGTTCGGTGCTGCTGGATGTGCTCAAGGCCAGGCCCGATCTCGACCTAACCCCCCCTTGCCACCAGCAGGTGTTTAAGGGCGAGGCAGTGAACCTTGACGCCCTGCCCCTGCTGCGGCCCTGGCCCGGCGATGGCGGCCGCATCATCACCCTGGGCCTGGTGATCACCAAGGATCCAGAAACTGGCACACCCAATGTGGGCGTGTACCGGCTGCAACAACAGTCGGCGAACTCAATGACCGTGCACTGGCTGAGCGTGCGCGGTGGCGCCCGCCACCTGCGCAAGGCGGCGGCGATGGGCAAAAAACTTGAAATCGCCATTGCCATCGGCGTGCACCCGCTGCTGGTAATGGCGGCCGCCACGCCGATCCCGGTGCAGTTGAGCGAGTGGCTGTTCGCCGGCATCTACGCCGGCGAGGGCGTGCGGCTAGCTAAGTGCAAAACGGTGAATTTGGAGGTGCCGAGCCACAGTGAGGTGGTGCTGGAAGGCACGATCACCCCTGGCTCTGAGCTCGCTGACGGACCATTTGGCGACCACATGGGCTTCTACGGCGGCGTCGAAGATTCGCCCCTCGTCCAGATCCAGTGCGTCACCCAGCGGCGTGATCCCGTGTACTTCACCACCTTCAGCGGCCGGCCCCCCAAGGAAGACGCCATGTTGGCGATCGCCCTAAACCGCATCTACACGCCGATCCTGCGCCAGCAGATCCCCGAGATCGTCGATTTCTTTCTGCCGATGGAGGGGCTCAGCTACAAACTGGCTGTGATTGCCATCGATAAGGCCTATCCAGGACAGGCCAAGCGGGCGGCGATGGCCTTCTGGAGCGCCTTGCCCCAGTTCACCTACACCAAATTTGTGGTGGTGGTGGATAAAAGCATCAACATCCGCGACCCGCGCCAAGTGATCTGGGCGATCAGTGCCCAAGTGGATCCGCAGCGGGATTTGTTTGTGCTCGAAGACACCCCCTTTGACAGCCTCGATTTCGCCAGTGAGCGCCTGGGCTTGGGCGGCAGGCTGGCGATCGATGCCACCACCAAGATCGGTCCAGAGAAGCGCCACCCCTGGGGCGAACCGCTTAGCCGTCCCGCCGAGCTGGAGTCCAGGCTCGATGCCCGTTGGGCCGAGCTTGGCTTGGCAGATATAGGTAAAGATGAGCCAGATCCAGCCCTTTTTGGTTACACCCTGGAGCACGTGCTGGAGCGGCTGGCGGGGCGGGCAACGGCTAAGGCGTGATGCTTTCTCGCCAGGCCAGCCATGCTCTTAAGGCCCTGTTGGAGCTGGCAGCAAGGCCCTTGGAGTGGCAGTCAACCCACTCGCTGGCCACGACCCATGAGCTACCCGAACCCATGCTGGAACAGCTGCTCCTGCGCCTACGCCGAGCCGGGCTGCTGGATGCGAGGCGGGGTCGGGTGGGCGGCTACCGACTCACCAGGCCTGCGCGGGACATTTCAATGGAGCAGATTTTCGCAGGGCTGGGCGAAGCTTTATTAGTCGGCGAAGCCTTGAGAGTTGGCGAGGCTCCGCAAGAAAGTGCAAATCGGTCCGCACCGCCGGAGCCCGCCAGCTCACCAGCCGATCAAGTGACCAATGCATTGCAGCTACGGCTAGAGCGGGTCCGGCAGAAGGCGCTGGCGGAACTCAGTCTCGAAGACCTGCTGTTCGACCTGCGCAGCGCCGTGGCCGGATCCGATGGCGAGGGTGGGGTAATGCTTGGTTAAGCCATGGGCCTCCCCACCGTTCATTGCTGGAGCAAGCCGATGACTCCCGCCATCGCTATGACAATCGGCGGCAGTGATTCCAGCGGCGGCGCCGGCATCCAGGCCGACCTCAAGACCTTCACGAGCATGAAGGTGTACGGCTGCTCGGCCATCAGCTGCGTCACCGCCCAGAACACCACAGGTGTCAGCCGTGTGGACGCTCTGTCGCCAGAGGCCCTGAGCGCCCAAATCAGCGCGGTGCTCACAGACCTGCCAGTAGCGGCCCTTAAAACCGGCATGTTGCTCAACGTCGGCCTAATTGAGGCCACTGCTGCCGCCCTGGCAGCGCTGACGATCCCGAAGTTGATCGATCCGGTGATGGTGTCGCGGGCAGGTTCAGTGCTGCTTGAACCCAGCGCCATCGCTGCCTACCGGCTGCTGCTACCCCAAGCCGAGCTGCTCACCCCCAACCTGCATGAAGCCCAGCTGCTCAGCGGAGTGACGATCGAGGCGGCTACCGATCTGGAGGGGGCGGTTGAGCAAGCGGCACAGAGGTTGCTGGAGCTGGGATCAGCAGCGGTGCTGGTCAAGGGCGGCGGCCGGCCAGAGCTGCGCGGCCGCGACTACCTGCTGCAGCGCCATGCCCCTGGCCAGTGGCTCAGCCACGCGCCAATCAGCACCACCCACACCCATGGCAGTGGCTGCACATTGGGGGCCGCGATCACCGCCCAGCGGGCCCTCGGGCTATCCCTTCAGGAGGCCGTGATCAAGGCCAAGCGCTACGTGGAAGGCGGCTTGCGCTCCGCCCTCGCCATTGGCGCTGGTCACGGTCCTCTATGCCACTGGCACGCCTATGGATCAGTCGGGCAGCGGCGCGCTCCATAGGATCGGCCAACTGCCGTCACTGCTTCGTGGCCCATTCCGCCGCTAATTCCGCCCCGCTCAGCCTGCCTGGCGGCGGCACTCTGGTGGGAACCGTGCAGGTACCCGGGGATAAATCAATCTCCCACCGAGCCCTTTTGTTTGGGGCTATCGCCGAAGGAGAAACCCGCATCGAGGGCTTGCTCCCAGCGGAGGACCCGCTTAGTACGGCTGCCTGCCTGCGGGCCATGGGCGTGGAGGTATCGCCGATTCAGGCCGGCCAGCCAGTGACCGTGCAAGGCGCTGGCCTTGATGGCTTCCAAGAACCAGGCGATGTGCTCGATTGCGGCAACTCGGGCACCACCATGCGGCTGATGCTGGGGCTGCTGGCAGGCCGGGTTGGCCGCCACTTCGTGCTCACTGGTGATGGCTCCCTAAGAGGCAGGCCGATGCGGCGGGTCGGAGCTCCCCTGGCCCAAATGGGTGCCCAGATCGGTGGCCGCGGGTACGGCAACTTCGCACCGTTAGCGGTGCAGGGCCAGCCCCTGCGCGGCACAACCATTCACACCCCGGTGGCCTCAGCCCAGGTGAAGAGCGCCATCCTGCTTGCCGCCCTCACCGCTGAAGGTCCCACCACCGTGATCGAGCCGGCCCAGAGCCGCGATCACAGCGAGCGAATGCTGCGGTCCTTCGGCGCCGAGTTGTCTGTGGGCGGTGCGGGCAACACGGTGGTGACCCTGATCCCGGGGCAAACGCTCAGAGGTCAAGCGGTGGTGGTGCCAGGTGACATCAGCTCCGCCGCCTTCTGGCTGGTGGCAGGTGCCATCACCCCAGGCGCTGAGATCACAGTGCAGAACGTGGGGCTCAACCCCAGCCGCACCGGCATCCTCGAGGTGCTGGAGCAGATGGGCGCCCAAATAAGCGTGCTCAACCGCCGGGAAGTGGCCGGAGAGCCGGTGGGAGACCTGCGGGTTTGCCACGGCCCGCTGCAAGCCTTTGATATTGGTGGCGACCTGATCCCCCGGCTCGTGGATGAAATCCCAGTGCTGGCTGTAGCCGCCTGCTGCGCCGAGGGCATCAGCCGCATTCGTGACGCCGAAGAGCTGCGGGTGAAGGAAACAGACCGCCTCGCGGTCATGGCGCGGCAGCTCGGTGCGATGGGCGGCCGCATCGAGGAATTCGCAGACGGCATGACTATCAATGGCTGCACCGAACTGCACGGCGCAGAGGTTGACAGTGAAACCGACCATCGGGTTGCCATGAGTCTGGCGGTGGCGGCCGGCATCGCCCGGGGTGACACCCTGCTGCACCGGCCGGAAGCGGCAGCCGTCTCCTATCCGGGCTTCTGGGACGACCTAGCCCGCCTCAAGCAGCAGGCAGGTTGATAGGTAGTCCACGTAGATTCCCGGCGAGTCGTTATCGCCTGCCCATGCTCGCCGTTGCCGTGTTGGCCGCAGGGAAGGGCACCCGCATGAAGAGCGCCCTGCCCAAGGTGCTCCAGCCCCTAGCCGGCGCCACCCTGGTGGAGCGGGTACTGGCCAGCTGCGAGCAGCTTCAGCCAGAGCGGCGCCTACTGATCGTTGGCCACCAGGCCGAGCGGGTGGAGCAGCAGCTGCAGGGCCTAAGCGACCTGGAATTCGTGCTGCAACAGCCCCAGAACGGCACTGGCCACGCCGTGCAGCAACTGCTCGAACCGCTAAATAACTTCAGCGGCGATCTGTTGGTGCTCAATGGCGACGTGCCGTTGCTACGCCCCCAAACCCTTGCGGCCCTGCTGGAGCAACACCGCAGCAGTGGCGCTGCCGTGACCCTGCTCACGGCCAGGCTGGACGATCCCAGTGGCTACGGGCGGGTATTTGCAGATGCAAACGGCTCCGTCAGCGCAATCGTTGAGCACCGCGACTGCAACGACCAGCAGCGTCTCAACCACCTAACTAACGCCGGTATTTATTGCTTCAACTGGGCCAAGTTGGCCGAGGTGCTGCCTAAGCTCACCACCGACAACGACCAAGGCGAGCTCTACCTCACCGATACGGTGGCCCTGCTCCAGCCGGCCATGCACCGAGAGGTCGCTGATGCTGACGAAATCGCCGGTATCAACGACCGGCTTCAGCTCAGCCAATGCGAGACGGCTCTGCAGGAGCGGCTAAAGCGCCACTGGATGGCTGAGGGTGTGAGCTTTGTTGATCCAGCTAGCTGCACCCTCAGCGAGGGCTGCCGCTTTGGTCAGGATGTTGTTGTTGAACCCCAGTGCCACTTCCGCGGCAGCAGCTCCATCGGCGATGGCTGCCGCATCGGGCCCGGCTGCTTGATCGAAGACAGCAGCTTGGGAGCAGGTGTGACCGTGCTCTATTCAGTGCTGCGCCAAGTGCATGTGGCTGATCACTGCGCCATTGGCCCCTTCGCCCAGCTACGCCCCGGCACCTCATTGGCAGAGCACTGTCACATCGGCAATTTTGTGGAAGTGAAAAACAGCAGTCTTGCCAATGGCGTGAAAGTAAACCATCTCAGCTATATCGGCGACGCAGATCTGGGCGCTGGCGTTAACGTGGGAGCAGGCACAATCACCGCCAATTACGACGGTGTGCGCAAGCACCGCACCGTGGTGGGAGCCGGCAGCAAAACCGGGGCAAATTCCGTGCTTGTAGCACCACTGACCCTGGGCGAAAACGTCACCGTTGGTGCCGGCTCGACGATCACTAAAGACGTGCCGGCCGGCTCGCTCGCCTTGGGCCGTGCTCGCCAACTCGTCAAGGAAAACTGGTCCACCCAGTTAAACCAGCCAAGCCCTCCAGCCCCATAGGCTGCGCCAATCTTCCCCAGCTTTTATGAATAGCGACAGACGTCCTGCAGCTTCACCAGATAAGGAGGGCTTTCTCTACGAGCCAGTAGAACGGTTTGGCGAAAGCATGACAAGCCCCAAACCCTGGAACAAGGCTGCCCTGGCCGGGGTGGAATTATTAAACGGACGAATGGCCATGCTGGGCTTTGCCGCAGCAATCGCCGGCGAGCTTCTCACCGGCAAGGGCATGGTGGGCCAGCTGGCTGCCATGTTGCATTGGTATCTGGGCTGAAAGCAGAAAGGCCCCGAGTGAACCACCACCCAGGACCTTCGCCCGAAGGCACAACATCGTGAAATGCTGCTCCACAGCCATCATGGCCGATGGCGCCCAACATGGCGTGCCCTATTAGAGAAGCGGGATCAAGCGCTCCAAAGCAACACCCCGGCTGGCCTTGAGCAGAAGCACATCTCCAGGCTGCAGCCATTGCAGCAATGGCTCTGCCGCAGCCTCCGGGCAATCCACCTGCCTTAAACGCGATAGGCCAGTGGCCGCCGCAATCATGGCTGCCCCTTCCTCGCCCTGGTCCACGATCACCAGCCCATCAAGGTCTAGTTGCCTTGCCCGCTCGGCCACGCTGCGGTGCAGAGCGAGACTCTGCTCGCCCAGCTCGAGCATCGTGCCGAGCACCGCGAAGCGGCGGCCAGGCTGCTGGGCCAGCAGCTCCAAGGCGGCAAGCACCGCCTCCGGTGAGGCGTTGTAGGTCTCGTCAAGTACCAGCACGCCATTTTGGTGCAAACGGCGGCTGCGTCCTCCGGGTAGATCCACCTGCAGGGGCCGCCAACGCTGAGGCTCAAGGCCGAGCTCTCGAGCTACCGCCATGGCAAGCATCAGGTTGCGGGCGTGATGAACTCCCTCTAGCGGCACGGGCAGGGCCACTCCGGCCAACTCCAGAATCTCCCCCTGGCAATCAAGGCTGCCCACCAGATCTGCGGCAGCTTCATGGCCTTCTCCCTGCAGGGCAACCCGCACTACCCGGCCAGACCACACCCTGGCCAGGGCACGGTCCAGCAGGGGATCACCAGCCGGGATCACCACCAAGCCATCGGGCCTTAAACCAGCCACGATTTCGCACTTAGCCGTTGCGATTGCCTCGCGACTGCCAAGCCGGCCGATGTGGGCTGTGCCGATGTTGGTGATCACTGCCACATCGGGGCTGGCGCAGCGACTCAGCCGTTCGATCTCACCGAGGCCCCGCATGCCCATTTCCACAACCAAGGCCGCCTGATCAGGGCCTGCGCCAAGCAAGGTCAGGGGAACGCCTACATCGTTGTTTTCGTTGCCGCTGGAGGCCCAAATCGGCCCAAGCGGAGCCAGGGCACTACGGATAAGTTCCCGCGTGGTGGTCTTACCGGCAGAACCGGTCACCGCCACCACTGGCGCTGCAAGCTGCAGGCGCCAGAGACCCGCCAGGTCCTGGTAAGCCTGCAGGGTGTCCGGCACCAGCCAGAGGGGCACGTGAGCTGCGGCGGCAGCAGCCAACACACTTGCCTGGGAGGCTGGCGCAAGGTGGCCCGCCTGGGCTATGAGGGCGGCGGCACCCGCCTCTAGGGCAGCGGCAAGGAAGCCATGGCCATCGAAGCGCTCGCCAATCAGCGGCAGAAAAAGGTCGCCGCCGCTCAGTTGGCGGCTATCGGTGCAGATTGCCTGGGGGGCAAGCTTCAGCTCCGCCTGATCCACGGCCAGGGGGCCGGTGGCGGGTTGACCCCAGAGCTCCTGCAACTGGGCTAAACGCAGACTCATCGTCGGCAGTCGGGGGCGATGCGGAGGATCATGCCTGAGGAATTGTCTCCGCCTCCAACAGCACCATGCCGCTACCCACCCGGGCGGCCTGAGCCAGCAGATTGCCGTCAGGGGCTACCAGGCGCAGACGCTCGTAACCCAACTCACGGCTGCGCTGCAGCCAGAGATCGGCTTGCTGTTGGCGTCGCTGCAATGGCAAGCCTGCCCAGGTACTCACCAGCTCCAGGTCGAGCAGGCCCTGCTCGGGGTGGGGGCGGGCAGAGGAAATGCTGCCATCGGGGTCATCGTTTGAGAGCAGGGCCAGCAGGGGGTCGAGCTCAAGGCGCACGGCAGGGGCAGGCTCTGCAAGCTCAGGAGGCTCAGGGGAGCTTGGCGCTGGACCAAAAGAGCGAGCAACTGGCTGGCCTAGGGCCTGCGGGAGCGGCAGGTCAGAACGGGGGGCAAGTCGTTCAGCAACATGTTCAACAACTGGTTGAGAGGCTGAACTATCCGCAATATCAAAAGTGGTGGGGGTGGGGCTAGAGAAGCCTGTCTTTATCAGAAGCGTCAGCAAACACGCCACCACTGCCAAGCCCAGGGCTAGCAGAAGTGGCCAAAAAAAAGCCGCTATTGCTTGGGGCCAGAAGCCAGGCACCGATAAGTCCCCCTCGCGGTTGCGGCGCACCAGCTCCCTCAGCTTGAGCACCGTGCTGGCAAGGGCGGCACGCAGGTCCCCTGCAAGACGGCCCCAAGGTTCTACGTAAGGGGCCGGATAGGGAGCTGGCGGCTCCGAACGGCCCGATCTGTCGGGGGCTGAGGTGGGTGGCGTCACCAAAAGGGGTTCAACGACGCTTCAGCAGGGAAGCCAGGCCCCGCCGGCTGGGGTCCGCATCTTGACCCTGGGAGAACCGCTCAACGGCGGCAGCCTCAGGCGTTGGCTCCTTTACCCCGCAGACGTCGCGGTACATGGCGTCGTATTCGAGCGCCGAGCGGGCCCAGCTGAAGTCCACGCCCATGCCCCGGCGCTGGAGTTCCTGCCAACTGGCCTGATTGCGGTAGGCCTCCCAGGAGCGCACGATCGCCGTGTAGAAGTCGATTGGTTCATAGCGGTCGAAGCCATAGCCGTTGCCGCTGCCAGCCAGGGGGTCGTTGGGGGGCACGGTGTCCACCAGACCACCCACCATCCGCACCACCGGAATCGAGCCGTAGCGCATCGCCAGCATCTGGCTGATACCGCAGGGCTCAAAGCGGCTTGGCATCAAGAAGGCGTCGCTGCCGGCATAGATCAGCCGAGAGAGAGCGTCGTCGTAGGTGAGGAAAACGGCGAAGCGGCCGGGATGGCGCGCTGCCATCTGCCATAGCCCCGACTCATAGGTGCGATCCCCCGTGCCCAGAACGACAACCTGGCTGTCTGTGTAGGCCAACACCCGATCAGCAACCTGCAGCAGCAGGTCG
>Ga0315908_10002831_pt1 | contig 12610 bp, 9 predicted proteins | sample LakEriMetagenome_12_FD_203520 | JGI IMG/M metagenome (GOLD analysis project Ga0315908, IMG submission 203520) | Freshwater fungal communities from buoy surface, Lake Erie, Ohio, United States - Buoy 4 MA124 | ecosystem: Environmental > Aquatic > Freshwater > Lake > Lake biofilm | place: USA...
TTACAAGACCCGCTGAGAATTGCACGGATCTGCGCCATGCTGCTGATTGCGATTGCGGCGACGCTTAGCAGGGCTCATAGCAGGACCGATAGCAATGCCGAAAACGCGGCAGGCCAGGGGGGCTCGCAAGGGGACTCGAAACCCAATGTCATGATTGTCCTCGTCGACGACATGGGCTTGATGGATACCTCGGTTCCGTTTTTGATCGACAAGGATGGCGCTGCGGTCGAGCATCCTTTGAATCGGTGGTACCGCACCCCGAACATGGAACGATTGGCCAAACTCGGGGTTCGGCTCAGCGAGTTCTATGCGATGAGCGTCTGCTCGCCGTCGCGGATTTCTCTCATGAGCGGTCAGAACAGCGCCCGGCACCGGACCACCACATGGATCAACCCAGACTCCAACAACCGTGGCCCCTCAGGCCCACCAGCCTGGAACTGGAAGGGGCTCGATGCATCGAGCGTTACCTTGGGCCGAATGATGCAACAAGCCGGCTACCGCACGATCCATGTGGGCAAAGGACACTTTGGCCCCCGCGATAGCATCGGCAGCGATCCTCGCAACCTGGGCTTTGACATCAATGTCGGCGGTTCATCGATCGGCCAACCGGGCAGTTACTACGGTACCAAGAGCTACGGGGCCGACGTACCCAAGCCGACCCATGCGGTACCGGGTTTGGATGCGTACCATGGACAGGAGATTTTCCTCACCGAGGCGCTCACACGCGAAGCCATAAAGCACGTCCAAGAAAGCGTGCGTCAGGGAAAACCCTTCTTTTTGAATTTCGCCCACTATGCCGTCCATGCTCCCTTCCAAGCCGATCCTAGATTTCCTACCGAAGATCCTACCGGCAAGTTCTCCAAACAAGCCTTAGCGTTCGCATCGTTGGTCCAAGGCATGGACGATTCGCTCGGGAAAATGCTCGATTGCTTGGACGAGCTGGGGATTGCCGAAAACACCCTTGTGTTTTTCTTAGGCGACAACGGTTCGGATGCACCGTTGGGGGAGCCCCATGCGGTGGCCAGTTCGGCCCCCTTGCGAGGCAAGAAAGGATCGCACTACGAAGGAGGCATGCGGGTGCCGTTTATCGCCGCCTGGGCCAAACCGGCTAAAAATCAGTGGCAGGACCGATTGCCGACCCCATCGGGTCAGATCCGTAAAGGTTGGGGAGCGATCTACGACCTTTTTCCAACCATCGCTGAGCTAGTCCAGTTCGAAATCCCATCCGGTCACGTTGTGGACGGAAGTTCGCTAAAAGGAATTTTCGCATCGAGCGAACCACCGAGCGAGTCACTGCCAGAGCCACGGGAATTTCTGATGCATTTCCCACATGCGCCCCATCGGAGCAATCACTTCACGGTCTTTCGAAAGGGGGATTGGAAGCTCATCTACCACTACTTACCCGAGCCATCCTCGCCTCGGATGCAGCTATTCGATCTGGGCGCGGATCCTTATGAGCAAACCGATCTGGCCGAGACCCGGCCCGAGGTGCGCGACAAGTTGCTAATCCAAATGCGCAAAAAGCTCATCGAGCAACGAGCGTTATATCCCGTGGACCAAGACGGTCAAGCGATCGATGCGACCCGTGGGATAGACTTCCAGTCTGTCCTGCCGTTTCAGTCAACTCCGTAAAGCCCAACCGGCTGCGATTCGATGCGACCCGTGGGATAGACTTCCAGTCTGTCCTGCCCGTTCAGTCAACTCCGTAAAGCCCAACCGGCTGCAATTCGATGCGACCCGTGGGATAGACTTCCAGTCTGTCGTACCCTTTCAGTCAACTCCGTAAAGCCCCACCGGTTGCGATTCGATGCGACCCGTGGGATAGACTTCCAGTCTGTCCTGCCGTTTCCGTCGGCTGGGCAGAGAGCACTTGATGTGACGTATCTCAGGACAGGCTGGAAGCCTATCCCACGGGCTTCCGTCAGCTCCACAGAGCCCTATCGGTAGTCAGCGAATTTTATTGTCCCACGATCTACACCCCGCCTGCACAATCAACCAATAACACCACTGCGATTTGCTAGCATTAAAACAAAGTCGGCTCTTTTGAAAAACTCACGCAATCTACTCCTACATTCGACTTGACGAAGTCCCCCGACTTGGGACAAGTTGATAGGGTGCTCAACGCATCGCACTCGCTGCGTCGGATCGGCCAAGCCACGGATAGGCTAGCCCTCGACTCGCGACTAATCCAGAAACTCCTCGAACTCGACTCGCTCAGGCACGGAGGCCTTTCCAAGTGGACTTCTCTTCCTACCCATCGATCAGCCTAAAGTCCCTTTTTCCAAACGCGAAAATCCTCGGAGCCGACGACATCCTCTGCTCGGCTTGCGATCAACATCCAGATGCAGCACTCCAAGACTGGGTCTTTGCCGCAGGCCTAAACCCATGGGCCGCTCCGGAAAAAGAAATCCTCCAAGCCCAAGCCAACGGCGCTATCGGGATCCTCACCGAACAGTACATGCCGACATCTCTGCCTCAGTGCATCGTCCCGAATGTCCAAGACGCACTGGCTAAACTCGCCATGGAACTTGCAGGTGTCCCCTGCAAAAAAATCCTCACCATCGGCGTTGTAGGGACCCACGGAAAAACCTCCGCCTGCCTCCTGATCGCCTCGATGCTCAAAAAGATCGGCAAGTCCGTCGCCTACCACACAAGCCTCGGTGGTTCGACCGGCTTGCAAACCGGCTTGATGGCCGAAGCCTCCGCCGATGCGCTGTGTCTGACCGAATGGCTCAAACAAAGCGTCAACGAAAAAGCTCCTGCGGCTATCCTCGAAATCACCAACGAAATGCTTCAGTCCCATGCCGCTTCCGGAATCGAATTCGACGTCCTGGTCTTTACCAACCTACGCCGTACCCAACGATGCGATGCCCTCCAAGCTCGTGGAATCGAAAACGCAATGGGCCAATTGCTCGGCCAACTCAAAGAACATGGTGTCGTGGTTTGCAACGCAGACGACGCTCGATTGAATCGATGGGCGATGCGAAGCTGCCCCGAAGCGATCCGATACGGAATCGATGCCGATGCCGATGTCCAAGGCCGTCGCTTGCAGTCCCTCGCCGGTGAACAAACCATGATCCTCTCGGCCGGAAACTCCATCGCTCCACTGACGAGCACCATCGTCGGCGACCACAACGCAAGGCACATGCTCTGCGCAATCGCCGTCGGATATTCGCTCGGCCTAGAACTCTACGAGACCGTCTGCGGTGTCGAACGACTCCAACGAATCCCCGGGCGGATGCAACGCGTCCCGGTCGAATCGGACCTGGCCGTCTACGTCGATGCTGCCGACCAACCCGATCGACTCGCGGTGGCTCTTCACTCTATCTCCAAAGACGGTACGCCCGTGATCTGCGTTGCCGAAGTCCCCGACGCTGCTACCCCAGAACAACTCGCCGCCTACGGCAAAGTCCTAGAACGCTCGGCCTCGTTCGTGATCCTCACCCAAAGCCGCCGAAGTCTACGCTTCGGACAAAAAGCCCTCTGGCAAGTCCTCGATGGCTGCGAACGACCAGCAGCTATCCAAATCGTCCCAAACCGTCGCGCCGCGATCGAACTTGCTATTCGATCAAGCCGTCGAGGTGATGCGGTCCTCCTTGCTGGCTGGGGTGCCGACCACTGGACCAGTCACAGCAACAAAGAAAGCCGATGCGATCTGGACGTGGCAACCGATCTGCTCCGCGAATTTGTCAACGAAGAACCTAGCCACGCAATCGCAAGCACCAACCCATCCCTTCCAACCCCTACCTTGCGCATCTACCGAGGCAAAGCAGGCTGACGAAACTAGGGCCCAAACGCAGCGTCCTGGCGGGCCGAGTCAAATCGCCCAACCGCTGATTGACCCTGTGAGCCGCCTAGGCGCAAGCCGCGGGCTGTTGCTATAAGCCCCATACCGATCCGATCGTGCTGCACCGCCGGAAATCACTAGCCTGCTAGGGCCCAAACGCAGCGTCCTGGCGGGCCGAGTCAAATCGCCCAACCGCTGGCGCTGGTTGGCTCACTGTGAGCCGCTGGGCGCAAGCCGCGGGCGATGGCCATAGATATGCACCGATTCAATCATGCTCCACATCCGGAATCACCAACCTGCCCGGGACCAGACACAGCATCGCAGGGGGGCTTATTTAAATCGCCCAACCGCTCGCGCTGGTTGGCTCACGGCTTTCGAAGAACCAGCCCCCTTGGCCCCTAAAGCATCTTCTCGATCAACTTGGCTATCGACTCCGCATTCCGCTCCTTGCGCAAATGCTCTAGCTGATCGGCCGGTACCCCCATGCGCTCGAGATTCGTAAACATCGAATCCCAGGCCTTCTCAAGCTTTTTGCCTTCGGCCAAATACAACTCGGTGAGCAACTCTTGGGCTCGTTGCAAGGAAACCGCGTCGCGGTTCTTGTAGAAGTTCTTGATCACCGATTGCTGATAACGGGAGAAATTTTCCATGGGCATACGTCGTGTCTCCTCCGAATGAGTTAAAACGGTCGGGTTTGATCGATTTGGTTTTGCTCGAATGGCCTCAGGCGCCGATTGGCCTGAGGCAATGAAGTGCGGTCAAGCTCGAACGAGCACTACTTGGCGATCTCCTCGATGATCTTCTCCAAACCTGGAAATTCGACCCCATGGGTCGCCTCCTTGATCGCCTCGACATGGAGTGCCTTGGCCTGCACGACCGCGTGATTGATCGCTTCAAGGGTCAGCCTCTGCACGAGCGACTTGTGCTCAGGAGCCAAAAGCGTACTGGAAATGTCGACCTCATGGACCAACCCCAGACCGCTGACCTCGACTCGGACTTGATGATCTCCCTCACAGGCCCGACCGCAAATCCGCTTCGATTCCATCTGCTGCTTGAGCTTGGACATCCGATCGGGCAATTGCCCCATCGATTTGACCAGGTTGGCGATATTGCCTAAGTTCTTAAACATACGGCGATGTGCCCTTTATCGGATTTGCAATTGCAACCAACCATCGTCGATCCCAACGGCACACAACTGCAAATCTTTGAACTGCTCTGGAAGCCGATCGGACCATCGCACAGGCGTATCGAACAACTCCTCGCGAAACAATTGCTCAAATTTGTTTTTGAGGAATGTCCGGAGTACAACGCCTCGGGTCCCCTGTTGCACTTTACCGGCAAATTCGACATTAAGCTCACCCTCTCGCACCAACTGCACCGTCCCGTCGGACTGGACGAGCCTGTAAGCAGCCTCGACCGTTGCGGTATTGGGCAAGGCCTGGTCCTCGCGCTCGAGTCTCGAAGTGCTCACTCGGAACTTGATCAAGTTGTCATCGAAGACCGTCTCGACTGGCCGGAAACTGTTGAGCGTAAGGGCCCATGGACCATCCTCCTCCTTGCGAGGAATCCCCTTGGCAATATCGCCGAACTGCGCCACATAGCCGTCGATCTCCTCGCTTCGGAGGATTCGTCCGGCCAAGACCGGATCGAGCAAATTGCCAACGACCGTCTCGTGGATCTGTAGGGTCAAACCGCATTCGTCGGCAGGAAAAGGGCAGGGGGCATCGGAGGCCAACTGGGTCCCAGACTGGACTTTCCAGTGCAACCCTAGCTGGTCTGGATGACTCCAGGACCCCCGCTGCGGCTTGCAAACCCCAAGTCGTCCTAAAAGGGGCGATTCCATGGCCTGACGAAGCTTGCTGTTGGCTTCAGCAAGCTGTTCGGTAAGCTGCTGGTGAAACTCCGTGCGAATTCGGTTCTCCATGCGAGCCTCTCCGATCGCATCGGCCTGTGGCTTTTTCTTCGAAGCCTGCTTGGCCGCGATTTTCCTGACAATCCTTAACTTGTGCTCGATGCTTTGGATCGAGGTGGACAATTGAGCATCCACGCCGGTGTCCCCTAGGGACATCAAACCCGCTTCTCCGAGCATCAAAGTTTCGCAAGCCGCCACGTCGGCCCTCCCGGTCGTATTGAGAACGACTCCCCGATTGTAGCCCTTGTTCTGACTGGCAAAGTCCGCATTCATGAGCAACTTGATCGTCGCTTGGTTCGGATTCTCAATCAAGACCGGGGAAACCCGACCGCACAGAACGCTCTGTCCGAGAATCGTCGTGCCTAAAATCAGCTCATTGACCGGGTTGGATTGATCGACCGGCCTGGAAAAGGACTTGCGCATGAAATCGTCCGATACGATCGCGCGAATATTCGGCTGTGAGAACTTGCTCAAAACACTCGATATAAGCGCCGGGGATTGGTTGGCTTGCTTCATGTAAGTGACAACCTGCCCAAGATCATGCATCGCCTTGGGATCGCGCCGCATATCGGGCAATTGCATGCGCTCGGAAAGCTTGCCCAAGCGGTTCTTGAGAATCTGCATCGTCGTGTTCGGATCACGCGAGACCCGCGACTGCTGGACATACTGCGAGAGGGCATCCCTAACACCGACGAACGGGGAGTACTCCAAGCCTGAGTAATTCTGCCGAAAACGCTTCTCCAAATCGTTCAGTGTCTCTGGGTTCGGCTCGGCTTGTGCCAACTCGTTGCGCAGCGTGTCCCAACGCAAAAAGCTCTTCCACGCAGGACCTTGCGTCGGCGATGAATCCAAATAACGCTCAAAACGCTCGACCTGAGCCTCAAGATTCGATCGGCTGCTCGCAAGATCCGGTAGCTTGGCTGGATCCAATTCGCCATAAGACTGATTCACCAGGTTCCAAAGCGCAGGATCCTGAGGAACTGCAAGGATCGGTGCGGATGGCGTGGTCTGTGCACCTGGCGGTGCGGATGGCGGTGCGCTAGACTCCTGGCCGAGTGCCACATCGGTTGGACCCAGGACGGCTTGGGTCACCAAGACCATCGCTGCGTACTTACCCCACCCCCTGAAACTCAGCCAACCCGAGCACTGGCCCCTTGAACCCAACCTCCAGAATCTTTGACCCATTGTGTTCTCCATTCCGCATCCATCCGAGTATTTCCCTGTTTGCTGTCGCTTGAGCGACAGCGGCCCTGCCGTCGGCCCGAGTATCGGCTCTCAGTGTAGTGGATCGCAAAAATCGCTCATAGCACCCAAGACACCCAGGCCCCCTAAGTTGCCTGGAAAACCTCCCCATTTCAACACAACTCGAGGCAACTTGAGCAACTTTCCTCAGTGCTCGTAACGATCCGACTTGCAGTAGCCCCGCGAAAAATGCTATTTCCCCACCCTATCCATCGTTTCGAAATCGGCTCGATACCGACTTGTTTTTCATTTCCAGGGACATCGTCATTCCATGGTCGCTCGATTTTCAACCTGCGCCTTGGCTTATTTTTTCGTCGCAACTTCCATGCTGGCGATCGGACCTAAGGCTACCTTGGCCCAGCCGAATCCAACCGCGACCAACTCCGCCTTGAATTTCTATGGCGATGGATTCGTGCTGCTTCAACACGGAGCGGTTTTGCAAGGTTTCGTCAAACCCCAAGCCGACTCCGTCACGGTCGTCATGGACAAAGGCAAACAAGTCACCCTAGCCAAAAAACAGATCCTGGTTATCGGGCCTTCAATGGACTCGCTCTACAAGTACCAAACCCGTGCGATTCGCAAATGGGGAACCGGTGAACATTGGCATCTTGCCCAATGGTGCATCCAAAACGGAATGCTCGATCAAGCCATCGAGCATTACCTCGAACTCGAGAAACAAGCAGCCGACAATCCCAAATTCAAACAACTCGACCTGCAACTCAAGCAAGCCCTGATGGCCGACGAGAACGTCCGCCAAGCGATGGCGATCCAAGGGATCCAACCGCCAGAACCGGTTGTGCAGGCCAGTGCGGTGGTCCCGCGAGCTCCCGCATCGAGCGAACCATCGTTTCCCGTGCATACCGTCCCAGGGTATCTCCGAAGAAACTTCCAAACCGAGATCACACCGATCGTAGTCTCAAGGTGTGGGCAAAGCGGTTGCCATGGGATCCTCTCGAAAAACAACTTCCAAATTTTCCAACCCGTCGGCGAACAGGCCGCTTCGATCAACGAACGAAACCTAGAGAAATTCCTTCGGTTCGTCGATGCCTCGCAACCCGACCAATCCGACCTGCTGAACTATGCCGCTCGCCCCCACGGGGCCCAGCGCAACGCGAGCTTCAACCTCCAACGCGAAGAAGACCGACACCACCTCGAAAAACTCGCCAAGTGGATCCGCTCGCTCGAAGGTCTCACGCCCCAGGGCCCAAGCCCATCGACACTAAACCCGTCGAGCCCGAACCCTGTGGTCCAGGCCGCCGTGTACGCAAAGCCCGAATCCACCTCGGAAGTCAAACAAGCCGTCGCGCCGAGCGCGAAATTGTCCAAGCCGCCCAAGAGCGGATCCGGCTCCGTCGCAATCGATGCTGGCGAACTGATGGAGATCCAAGAAGAAATCCGCAAACTCGAAAAGACAGCTAGCAAACAAACCAAAGCCACCGACCCGTTCGATGCAAAGATCTTCAACTCGAAGTATCGCAACGAGGATCCGGCAAACGCACAAAAGCCAAATTCGCTACCAGCATCATCAGGCCAAAAGTAATCATGCCCATGAAGAGCGCGATCCCAGCATGGACAAAAAATGCGATCGCTAAAATCCACGGACGCGTCAGCCGGGGCCAGACCAAGGCCGCATAGGCGATCTCCCAGAACAACGTTCCGTGCGTCAATATCGAACCCAAGGTCGCATAGCGACCGATCCAAGTCCAATCGAGCGACTGGTACTCATAGGATGCCGCAGCGTACCACATCGCCGTTCCGTCCCACCACATCCAGCCCCGAGCTTTTCCTAGCCCTCCAAAAAAATAAATCACGCACAGATGCAACTGGATCAGGCGCGTAGCAAACGTGTTTTGCCAATGCAGGACCGGACCCTGGACGATCCCAAATCGCTGATCCAGACTCCAAGCATCCCCGCAGCGCGACACCGATAAATACATCGCCAACATCAACACGATCTGGTCGAGCCCAAAAAGAAAAGGGGCCAGTCGATGGGCGGTCATCAAGGTCAAGAACCAAGCCGCAGGGACCGTCCATCGGGTCCAAAACCCAAGCGCCATGGCGAGCCCGGCTCCGAGGGCCAGAACTTCATGCACACACGCCAGCCAGAGCGACTCGCGTCCGTCTAAATAAGTCCATTTCCAAACGTTGCGATGCAACATCGAAAGCGACTCGTAATCCAAAAGCGCCCGAGGACCAAAAAAACTCTCGAGCCTTAGCAACCACACCAGATGGATGTAAGCGATCATCGCACCGGTCGCGATTCGGATCCAAGCCAACACCTCGGCTCCAGAGGGGCGAAAGAAAAACGTCTCGAGCGCCCCCCAGAACTCCATGGTCGAACCGACAAAAAAACGGACGATCCCAAACCCTCTCATGGTAGGGGGACTCCCTGGATAGGGCCTGCCTGGATAGGGCCTGAGGAGGTCGGGCCAGCCGGGGCCGACTGCGACTCGGGACCCTCAGGCAAGACGATCAAATCGCGAGAATCCCCCAAGCGCTTGGCCCCTGAGAGAACCTCAAGCGGACCGGGCAAGGGACGCTCGAGACGCACAAGCTCAGGCCACGTCTCGATTCCATCATCGCCCCGAGTATTCTCCCGGTTATCCCCCCGAGCATTCCATTGCGATTGGATCGACTTAGCAATCGATCGCTGCAGCGTTTGATAAAAACGCCGATCCTCTTCCCACCGCGCGACGAACAACTTGTCGGTCATGTCCTGCGGGTCCAATGCCGTCGGGGCAAAGGAGTTGTTGTAGAACTCCGAAAGCATGAAATACCGATGATACAAAAGCCTCGGCCATTGCTCCTTGCGATCGGGAAACACCACCGATTGGTCACGAATACCGACCAAGTGGCTCGGGCCTGGGTTCGGAGCAAAGAAGAAGTATCCGTGGTCCAAGTACATCCAATCGACGTAAGGACCTAAACCTCGGCGCAAGGCCAGAAATTCCGGGCCAGCTTGAACGTCGCTGCGGGAATAGAAAAACAAAGGCTCAGCCACAACGGCCAAGAGATGGAATAACGCAAGCCCCAGGAGCCATTTGCGGTAGGCCGCTTTGCACTGACCTCGGGATTCATGCTCAAGTCGATCCGCCGGCTCGGACTTTTCGATTCGTGGCGGCATCACGCACTCGGGCCAGTACGGCCATTACTGCCAGTACGGCCCTTGGATTGCCCAAATGTCAAAACCAAGAAGGCTCCCAAACTCAATGCCCCCAGGATCGAAGAGCCGATAAGCCATGGCTTACGCCTCTCGAAATACTGATTGATCACAAAATAATCCGGGGGTTGATGGACCGGCAATCCCGACTCGACCAAGTACTTCCAGTGATCCCAGACCCGCGCCGGCGGATCCCGCAGCGCATCCTCGCGAAACGCACCGAAGAACTCTTCCTCGGTATGCCCAAACTCGATCGGCGAAAACCATCGCTCCTTGGCCAATACCCCCGCAGTCGTCAACGACAATGCAGCGATCGCCAAAAGCAACGCCGGCAAAAAACGCTGAGCAAAGCCCGCCTTGGGTACCGCTCCTGCGACCACATCCTCCAAGATCGGCAAGGTCCGCAGCACCTTGGTCCCAGGTACCTCCATCAGCTTAGAACATTGCTCGCATCGGACCGAACTTCCCGCCTGGGCTATCCCAACTGGAATCGTGGCTGTGCAGTCACATCGAAAAGCGTATTGAGGCATCGCAGTGAAAAGTCCTGAAAAGCTTTGGCTGAAGTTGGAGATAAAGGACACAGGGATCAGGCTCGAAATTCTCCGAGAACCAATCCCTCAACAGGCATTCGCAGAAACATAACCGATAACTAGGTATCCGGGAAAGAACCTAAGGGCATGCTACGACGAATAGCCCCCGAACGGTTCAGCGAGGTTCAGCTAGCCGCTGGCAAAGACCTAGAGAGACCTTTAGACCCAAGCTGTCCAAACGTCCGCACCAAAAGCCCCGGATCCCTTCGATTCACCAAGCGGACTTCTCGAACTTCTTGAGCCTATCCGGAAAAGTCTCACAAAAAAACTTCTCGACTATTCCGAAGATGCTGCGCTTAGGGGTCCTGCCAAGCCGTTTGGTCAAGAATGTTCTTGGAGTCTACTAGACCGAGCCCCTCGGGTGGTTAAAATTATGGTGCCAAAGTCAACCCCTCCCAGGGAATGCCCCCTAGGTTTTCAGCTCGCTGAATCCTGAGAGCTTCCTCGGGGAACCGTGTTGACCGGATACTCCGAGGTTATTTGTCGTTTGACCCCAATTAAGCCACCAGATTTCGCTAAGTCGTTCGAGTCGATGAGAGTTCCAGCCGATATCCATATCCCCAGGCGGACTTCCAACTTCAGAACACGACCATGGAATGACGAAGCACGACCGGGTAGGGGTTTGTACTAGGGCCAAGATCCGCGTCGTTCGATGCGAGTTCCGCACCTTAGGCACAGTCCAAGCGGCAATACGAACCATTGCGGAGATTCCGGGCGTCAAGGAAGGTTTTTTCTAAGGTCGTGTTCCGAACCGGTGAGATTCCTGCGGAAATTTACGGTAGTTGAGGAAACTCGAACTACTATGATCGTTTTCGTGGAAATCGTTTTCAGCGTATCGGATCATCCTCAGCAAGAGGGCCAAGGCTGGCTCGATCCACTCTCTCCATTCGTAAAAATTTACCAATTCATTCGGGAGTCCAGTTCGTTCGATCTTCGGTGCTACACTTGCTTTGCCTTGTCCAGACCGATCGGTTCCTTCGAGAACCAATCCGTTCGATCATCGCTCGGTAGTCTGTGGCTCGTTGCTGACACGAACCGCTCTCTAACCCAGCATTCATTTTGTGGTTTGAGGAATTATGACCTTGTTCGACGGCCTGTTGGATTTCGATGATGATCTGCCTCGCAGCGCTGATGACTTGGACGGATTGCACAAACTATCGCTTGAAGAAGAAGGCGATGATTTGACCGACGCGGTGGTCGATGTTGTGGTCCCCGAGGACCAAGTCCAACTCGAGAGCGAAGACGATTTGCTCTCGGGAATGGACGATGTCGAGACCTGGTCGGATGATCCTGTCAGGATGTATTTGACTCAGATGGGCGAAATCCCATTGCTCACTCGCCAAGAGGAGATCCGTTTGGCCAAGAAAATCGAAGTCACCCGACGACGATTTCGCACCAAACTCCTCGAATGCGATTACGTCATCCAATACGCCTACAAGATTCTACGCCGAGTCCATACCGGGGAACTACCCTTCGATCGCACGGTCCAAGTCTCTGTGACCGATCGGCTCGAAAAGGAACAGATTCTAGGCCGACTACCTAGCAATCTGAAAACACTGGACGTTCTGCTCAAACGCAACCGCCGAGACTACCGAGACGCATTGAGCCGCTCCTTGCCAAACAAGAAGCGGACCGAAGCTTGGGTCCACCTTGGCCGACGTCGACGAAAAGCCGTTAGGCTCATCGAAGAACTCGGACTCCGGACCCAACGCATCGAAGCGATGATCGGTGTGCTCGAACGATTGTCGGCTCGCGTCGACGAAATCCGACACGACTTGGCGACCCTCAAGTCCCACCAAGTCGCTCCGTCGCAAATCGCACAGCTCCGCCGAGAATACCGCCAAATTCTTGTTGCTACCCAAGAAACCCCCTCCTCATTGCGCAACCGCGTCATGATGGTCAAAAAGGTTTTCACCGAG
>Ga0315908_10002832_pt1 | contig 12608 bp, 13 predicted proteins | sample LakEriMetagenome_12_FD_203520 | JGI IMG/M metagenome (GOLD analysis project Ga0315908, IMG submission 203520) | Freshwater fungal communities from buoy surface, Lake Erie, Ohio, United States - Buoy 4 MA124 | ecosystem: Environmental > Aquatic > Freshwater > Lake > Lake biofilm | place: USA...
TGGTACTAATGGTGACATGCCAGTTTTATCTTCTGCAGGAGGATCAGCATATTCAAATCCTAACAACAAATCTATAAATTTAGCGCCTTACTTACCTACTACTCCATCTCCTATTTGGATAAGATTTTCTTGGACAACTGGGTTTCCTGGTTCAGCAACAAACCCTAACGTTTGGGTTACTTACGGATGGTATATTGATGATGTGAAAATCGTTACAAATGCAACGAATGATCTTTCTGTTACTGCATCAACATGGGGAACTGCTGGGTTAAACTACTATCAAATTCCAACCACTCAAGTGGCGCCAATCGAGTTTTCTGCATCTGTATTCAACGGTGGACAAAATACTCAATACAATGCTAAATTGAATGTGAATGTTAATTCAGGCGTGTTTACTGGATCTTCAGCTCCTGCTAATATTCCTTCATTGGATTCATTAGACATGACAACATCAACTACATTTACACCTCCTGCAAATACTGCAAGTTACACGGTTGTTAGAACAATCACTTCAGACTCAACTGATGATGTTCCTGCTAATAATGCGCTGCCAAATTTGAATTTTAGTGTAACAAATTATATCTACGCTCGTGACAACAACACGGTGAGTGGAAACACATCGAATGGAGTAGATGGTTTTGAAGCTGGAAATTTATTTGACATTTGGGCAGATCAAACACTTAAGGCAATTAATGTGCGCCTTGTTGGTGGTGGAGCTTCGGGCACTACAATCGGAACTGAAATTTATGCAAGACTTTATTCAATTGATCCAAATTCAGGTGAATTCGTTTTTGAAGAAGAATCAGCTCCGTTGGTTGTTGCTTCAAATAACTTAAATACAAACCTTGTAATGCAACTTCAAACTCCTGTTAACATGCTAGCAAACACCACTTACCTTGCGGTTGTTGGTTCATACACTGGCGGATTACGAATTGCAAACGCTGGAACTTCAGAGCCTCAAACGTCATTCTTTCTTGAAGGAAACGATATAAGCAGTACTACTAATTTATTTTATCAAACATCAACACCTTACGTGCGTTTAAACTTTGATCCAAGTGTTGGTTTAGATGAAGAAACAACTGAAATCAATGGAGTTTCATTGTATCCAAATCCAGCTAGTTCTGAGACAAATGTTAATTTCTATTTGCAAACAAAAAGTGATGTAAACATTTTAGTTACTGACTTATCAGGAAAAACTGTTTCATCATTGGAATTAACCAATGTATTAACAGGTTCAAATTCAGCAAAAATTGATTGCGCTTCATTAAACAGTGGTGTTTATTATGTGACTATCAACACAAACAACTCTTCTGTTACTAAGAAATTTGTTAAGAAATAAAATTATACAGATTTTTAATTAGGCCGGTTTCACCGGCCTTTTTTATTTATGGATTATTGGATTTACCTCAGCTTATTTGCAAGTTGTTTTTTATCAGCAACTATTCTTCCTTTTGCATCCGAAGTGGGGTTGGCAGCGGTAATCTCTTCAGGGTATGATCCTGTCATCTCAGTAATTGTGGCAACGATTGGAAATAGTCTTGGGGGATTAACCAATTATTATTTGGGGAAATTCGGGAAGTTTCTGTGGATCAAGAAAAGTGAAAAGGCTGAAAATAAACAAAATAAACTCAAGCAATATGTCACAAAATACGAGAGCTTGTGCGCGCTGCTAAGTTGGGTTCCGATAATTGGCGATCCATTATTGGTTATGCTTGGTTTCATGAGAATTAAGCTCCTACCTGTTGTTGTTTTCATGGTGGTAGGTAAACTCATTAGGTACATTGTGATTGCATTATTTTTATAACTCAAGGATATTAAACTACTTTTGCAAATGAATTCATTTGAACAGATTCTAAAAACCCGTCTTCCAAACAATAAAATTACCTCAATAACTTTTGAAGATGAGCTCTTCTATTTTATCGATTTTTCACGAGAAAAAGGAATAAACGTTTTAATGACAAGCTCATTTCATTCCTATCAAATGCCTGTTCCTGAAAAACTTCAAGGTTTTGAATTTGGTCAATTGTATTTTTGTGTTCCCGTGTATTGGGATTTGACAAATACTGAAAACCCCGAAATCAAATGGCTTTTTGAATGGTTAAATCGGGTTTCAACCTATACAATCAAGAATAACACGTGGCTTGGCGATGGTCATACCTATAATTGTACAAAACACGGCAAGCAACTTTCGCCATCAATTAGACAAGATCATTTATTCATAAGTAATCCGATCTTTTTGGAAGATGAATTAACTCCTGTTGAGTTTGAGGATAAAACCATTCATTTTTGGGCTTTAATCCCTCTTTTTGGTGATGAAATGGATTACAAACAAGGGAAAGGAACAGTAAAGCTCAAAAAGAAGTTCTTGATAAAAGGAGTAACCGAAAAATTAGATGAATTTCGTCAATCAAGTCTAAAAAATCGCTGGTTATTTTTTAAGTGAAAAGTAATTCTCAATCTTTACTTTGGGCGCACATTGCGCTTTTTGCGGTGAACATGCTCTATGGGGCAAGCCATATTTTGGCAAAGGGAGTAATGCCGAGTTATTTAACCCCTTCTGTTTTTATATTATTTCGTGTTTTTGGAGCCGCTATCTTATTTTGGTTGATTCTTTCCGTTTCTAGAAATTTCAAAATTGAACGAAAAGATTGGATTCGTTTAGTGGGTTGTGGGTTGTTTGGAGTTACTGTAAATCAGCTTTTTTTCTTTCATGGACTTAACTTATCCTCATCCGTAAATTCTGGAATTATAATGGCCTTTAACCCCATTATGGTTGTGATACTTTCTGGATTTGCACTTAAAGAGAAAATAACCCCGATTCGTTTAACGGGAATTCTTATTGGTGCAGCTGGAGCTGTTTTATTAACCTTGACAGGCGAAAAGACTGTTTCGGAAACCTCGTTAGGCGATTTGTATTTACTCGTCAATTCATTCAGCTATGCAATTTACTTGGTCTTGGCAAAACCACTGATGAAAAAATACAGCCCACTTTTGGTAATTACCTGGGTTTTTACGATAGGATTGGGGTTTCTATTTTTATATCCGCCAGTATTGACTGAATTTTCAACTACAAATTTTACTTCCATTCCTTTTGATATATGGGTTAAGATCGGATACGTTGTGGTAGGCGTTACATTTTTAACCTATTTACTCACGATGTTTGGATTAAAACATTTAAGCCCATCTATTTCAAGCTCCTATATTTATATTCAACCCATTATGGTTATTGGTTTTGCCTATTTATTTCTTTATGCGGGCATTGCAGATGATTATACTTCGAGTATAACACTTCAGAAAATTATTTATATGCTTTTGATTTTTCTAGGTGTTTATTTATCTGGAAAGACGAGCAATAAAACTAATTCTTAGCACGAACCGTTGGCTGCCACACACTTGTTTTTACACCCTTTAGATAATTAAAAAACCCGATTAATAAGGCTAAATTCATATTGTAAAAATGTGCTACAAATAGCAGTGGTTTTGCCTTTTTTACAAATGGTATAAAAAGCGGCGATATAAAAAAAATTGCTTGAGCGATTACAAGGTAGTTAAATATGGAATTATACTTCATTAAAAATATTGAAGTCAGAAAAATAACAATCAAAAAAAATGGGGTGAGCCAGCGAAGTATTTTATGCGAAATAAAAGCAAAGGAAATGGGACTCCATAAGGGCCATAACAAGGATTTAAAAGCAAATAAATTCTGATAATTCCCGGTAGAAATGCGAATTTTTCGCTTAAATTCCTCTGAAGACTCGACGGGTAAATCTTCAAAAACAATTGCCTCATCATCAAACAATACCTGACCTTTATTCTTTATAACACTCATTGTTATATAAAAGTCATCCATAAAAAAGTTTTTAGGAACCGGCGTGTAGCTTTCTCTTCGTATGGCATAACATCCACCTTCTGCTCCTATTACAAAACCCCACGTATTGCTTTCCTTTAGTTTAATCGTGTTTTCTAACAGAAGGTATTTTTTTTCTAATCCTTGAATTTGAATATTTTTATCCGATGTTTTTATAATGTTTGCACAAACTTGCTTGGTGACAGGTTCGGAAAAATGACGAACCAAATTGGAAATTGTGTTTTGAGTGAAAAATACGTTAGCATCGGTTAAAATAAAAACATCATCAGGACATTCTTTTGCTAGATCGTTAATAATAAACGCTTTTCCAGATCTCCCTTGAAATATTTTTAGATTTACATTTGGGTGTGTTTTCTGAAAAGAAGCGATTAAATCATTTGTTTTATCTGTTGAAGCGTCTGAACCAATATAAATCTTAATTTTTTCAGCAGGATAATCAGAATCTAAGATACTTTGAATTTTTTGTGCGATTACATTTTCTTCATTATAGGCCGCTATAATTACCCCTATAGTTAATGAAGTATTCAAAACTGGGCTTTCTCGCTTGCTTTTTCCGCCTAAAATTAATGCTGCAGGATAAAGCAAATAGGTTTGTAAAATTCCTAAAATACAAAGAGATCCAATAAGATACAGGCCTATTTCAATCATTGTTACACCTAACGGTTGTCAAAGCTAAATAATTTAATTAACCCGCTAAAAAACGGCACTCAATTTTAATCATGATTTTTACCAAAAGTGAGATACAACATTTCCGCGGCCTCAAAAGCACTCATATGTTGAGATGATATAGCTTGTTTGATTTTTTCATATTTGTTTTCAAAACCTGATTGGGAATAGAATCCGGATAAAATAAGTTCATTAAGCGTTTCTTTCATCCAAGCAATATCTTGGTTATTCCTGTTTTGCTCAATCCAGCCGTTTGAAGTGTTGTGTCTAAAAAATTCATCGGATATATTCCATGCCTCGTCCAAATTAAAATTGGTCAATGAACTGCAAATCTCGGTTCGTGGAATCCACTCGTTTTCTTTAGGCGGAAATAAATGCAAAGCATTTGCATAACTTGCTTTGGCCAATTTGGCCATTTTCACATTCTCTCCATCTGCTTTCGTAATGAGTAATGCATCTGCCAATTCCATAATCCCACGTTTGATACCTTGCAATTCATCGCCTGCTCCTGCTAGCATCAGCAATAAGAAAAAATCAACCATGGAATGAACCATCGTTTCGGATTGCCCTACGCCAACAGTTTCAATAAGAATCACATCAAATCCTGCTGCTTCACACAGATAAATACTTTCACGGGTGGCTCGAGCAACTCCTCCCAATGTGCTTCCAGCAGCTGATGGACGAATATACGCATTGGGTTCTTGCGACAGCGTGTGCATGCGGGTTTTGTCACCTAAAATACTTCCTCCAGTAGTTGCGGAGGACGGATCAATAGTTAACACTGCTAATTTAAATCCTTGCTCTAAAATTACTTTACCGAATGCTTCAATGAAGGTACTTTTTCCAACGCCAGGAACGCCAGTAATTCCAATTCTACGCGATTTGCCAGATAAGGGAAGACATTTCCGAATTAACTCATTTGCTAATTGCTTATCGCTTTCTAATTGGCTTTCAATCAGGGTAATTCCAGCGCTCAAAGCAAATCGATCGTGATTTTTAATTCCTTCAAAAAGGCTTTCAACCGAGCGAGAAGCTTTGTTTTCTTTGCGTTTTCGCAACCAATCTTCGTGTTGGTGCTGCTCCATCTAAACGAGTTTGATTAATGCTTGAATGGCTTGCGATATATTATTTCTGATTTCTAAAACAGAAGCTTCCATCATGTAGCATGGTGCTGAAACGATTTTTAAATTTTCATCCACCGAAATTTCGCGAATGGTTTTCATCTCAGCTTGAACGCCTTTTTGTTCCATTCCGGCTGAAAATGCTTGAATATCATAGGGTGATTTTTCCAAATCAGAACCTAAGGTCATTGTGGGATATAAGTCTGAATCACTCATTGCCAAAGTCAGCACAACCGGACTTACACACAAAGCTGCAATGGGTTTTTTATCCGAAATGAATTTCTGAATCAGGTTTTTTATTTCCGGTAAAATTGTCCCATTTGGTCCGTCAAATGCCCAACTTGAAAAGTTTTTAGCGCTTCCAAATCCTCCAGGAATTACCAAAGCATTTAATTGAGAAACATCATACGTTGAAACATCATGCACTGCGCCACGGGCAATACGCGCCGCTTCTACCAACATGTTTCTACTTTCGGGCATTTCCTCGCCTGTCACATGATTAACTACATGATGCTGGTTCTTATTCACAGACAAACAAACTGCTTCAGCTCCTGCCTCTTCAATCGCTAATAAGGTCAAAACCGACTCATGAATTTCAGCACCATCATAGACCCCACAACCCGATAATAAAACTCCGATTTTCATTGCAAAATATTATTGATAAGTATAAACTAATTGCTCTTTCCAGCCAGCAAGGTTTAATTTTATTACGCTTGCCGCCTCTTTTTTATAGGCTAAATTGGTGATGTCAAAATATAAGGTGTCGAACATTTCACGCTTGCAGGCTTCGTCATTTGCGTTGTGAATCAAATTAATGGAACGGATTGGAGGAAGAGATTTAGAAATCATTTCACTCCCCACTAAATCAAACGTATGAGTAGCGCAACCACCTGTATATCCGATTGATAACACCAAGGTGTTTCCATTCAATTTAGCATCATAGATGGTTGTTGGTGAGGAATTTTGTGTGTTGTCACCTAATGTAGCGAACTTGGGTGCTTTTGAATAAATTGGATTTTCATTATTCATATCGCTGATTTTTTTTGAGCTGGCGCATCCAAAGAGAATGATAGCCAATGAAAAGAGAATTGTGTTTTTCATAATAACTAGTTTTGGACTCGATTACAAAGATAGCACCAAGTTACCAAAATTCGGTGATTAAACAAACTCAGCTAATTCTAGCCAACGGTCAGATTTTTGTTCCAATTCAGCCACAACTATTGCTAATTCATTTCCCAATTCCATGATTTGTTGGTTGGATTTTGACGCATCTGATAATTCAAGTGTAAGTTTCTCTTTTTTGGCTTCTAACCGTTCAATTTCATTCGGAAGTTGCTCGTATTCTTGCTTTTCTTTGAAACTCAACTTGCGCTTTTCAATCGGTTTTTCAACGGTTTTTGGCTCTTCTTTTACCTCTACCTCCTTAACCGGTGCGTTTTTTAATTCCCGCGCTTCTTGCTTTTGATTTTTGCGGTAATCCGTGTAATTTCCAATGATATCTTTGATCTCTCCATCACCTTCAAAAACAAAGAGATGATCCACCATTTTATCCATGAAATAGCGGTCGTGAGAAACAACAATCAAACATCCTTCAAACAATTGAAGGTATTCTTCCAACACGCTCATTACGAAAATATCTAAGTCATTTGTGGGCTCATCGAGAATCAAGAAATTGGGATTACTCATCAAGACGGTTAATAATTTCAAGCGGCGTTTTTCTCCTCCACTCAATTTGTGAACGTATTGATAATGAGCATCTCTGGGAAATAAAAAGCGTTCCAGTAATTGTCCTGCTGAAAGTTGTTTTCCTTTTTCGAGCGGAATGAATTCGGCGATATCTTTGATTACTTCAATTACACGTTTATCCGGATCTACCTGAATGAGTTCCTGACTGTAATAGCCAAAAACGATTGTTTCACCAACAACTACTTTTCCCTTGTCCAATGATTCTTTTCCTTGAATTAAGTTCAAAAAAGTAGTTTTTCCAGCGCCATTTTGTCCAACAATTCCTACGCGTTCTTTTCGCTTGAAATGGTAAGAGAAATCATTAAGAATTTTAGTTTCGCCAAAGGATTTGCCCATGTGATGAAGCTCAAGGATTTTAGTTCCTAAGCGCTCCATTTTGATGGGAATATCGATTTCATCTTTATCTATTCGTTGATGAGCTGTTTTTTTGATATCGTCAAACGCATCAATTCTGGATTTAGATTTTGTTGTACGCGCTTTCGGCTGTCTGCGAATCCATTCTAACTCTTTACGAAAGGTATTTCTTGCCTTGTCAATGGTTGCTTGCGTTTGTTCCTCGCGTTCTGCTTTTTTCTCTAAATAATACGAGAAATTTCCTTTGTATTGATAAAGCGTTTCATCACTTAATTCAAAAATTGTATCACAAACCACTTCCAAAAAATAACGGTCGTGCGTTACCATTAAAAGCGTTGATTTTGAAGTCGATAAATACGATTCTAACCATTCAATCATGTCCAAATCCAAGTGGTTAGTGGGCTCATCCAAGATCATGAAATCGGCATCGGAAAGCAGTGCTTTCGCTAAGGCAACACGCTTCTTTTGTCCACCGGATAAACTTCCAATCAATCGTTTCGAATCCGTTAATTTTAGAACCGAAAGTATTTGATTTACACGCACTTCATAATCCCAAGCATTCAGTTCGGTTAGTTCCTCGTAACATTCATTCAACTTGTCTTGATCATTATCAATCAACGCCTCGTTATATTTTTTCAAGGCTTTTAATTCCGGCAAATCATGATCAAAAATGGATTCTAAAATCGTTTGTGACTCATCCATGTTTTCGGTTTGCTCCATAAAAGCTACGCGAATATCATTGCGATATACTACTCGACCTGAGTCAATTTGCTCCAAGTCCATCAAGCAACGAAGCAAAGTAGTTTTACCGCTTCCGTTTTTAGCAACAATAGCCACTTTTTGTCCTTGGTCTATTCCAAAGGTAAGGTCGGCAAATAATAAACGATCACCAAATGATTTGGTCAGATTTTCAACGGAAAGGTAATTCATAAAGTTTTTAAGGAATAAGGAATTCTAACGCAAGCGATTTAAGGAATCAAGCAGTTTTTTGTCTCTTTTGATGGCAACTTGACCTAGAAAAGCAAAGGGAAATCCAAGAACAAGAAATATAAAACCAATTCCGAGTTCCCTTGTAGTTTCCACACTTTTTGAAGGGGAATAACCGATACTCGCAAAGACAATAAAAGCAATTAAAATAACTAAATACAAAAAGAAGATAGAGCGGGCCAATTGAAACTGCCGATTCAAGTTTTTATAAGACATAATAGCCATAAACTGAAGTAAAATCAAACCAATTACCGTTAAGTAAAGCGGGAGAGATTTTGTTTGAATCGTGGCAAGTTTTGTGTCATTGAAATGTTGCGATATTCCGTGTACATTAAAGGCAAAATAGCTGTCTTTTGCCACAAAGCGCAACAAATCCATTCCGGAAAGTAAAACTCCCAGACAAATCATCGAAAGAATGTAGTAAACCGTTTGAAGACGTTGAATCATACTCAATTTTTTACAAATGTACGGACTTATTTCGAAGGTAAAAATCCAAAATTACCATCGCCGCCATTGCCTCAACGATTGGAACGGCTCTAGGGACCACACAGGCATCATGTCGGCCCTTTCCTTCGATTTCAGTTTCATTACCAACCTCATCAATTGTTGGTTGCGTTTGCATGATCGTAGCCACAGGTTTGAACGCTACGCGAAAAGAAATCGGCATTCCGTTGGAGATTCCGCCCTGAATTCCGCCTGAATGATTAGTTTTTGTACTTCCATCAGAAGAGAAAATATCGTTATGTTCAGATCCATTCATCGCAATTGAATCGAATCCGCTACCAATTTCAAATCCTTTAACCGCATTGATAGACAACATTGCTTTTCCGAGATCCGCGTGAAGTTTATCGAACACCGGTTCGCCTAATCCAGCAGGAACTCCATTGATAACACAACGAATTGCTCCTCCAACTGTATCGCCTTTTTTACGCGTTTCCAAAATCAATTCTGACATTTTCGTGGCCATTATTTCATCCGGACAACGCACCGCATTTCCTTCTATCAATTGGTTTTCAAAAAAAGAATCATTTTCAAATCGAATAGAACCAATTTGATCCACATAGGTAGAAAATTGAATGCCTATTGAATCTAAAAATTGTTTAGCGATAGCTCCTGCAACCACTCTACAAGCCGTTTCTCTGGCGCTACTTCTTCCACCTCCTCGGTGGTCGCGATGACCGTATTTTTGATGGTAAGAAAAGTCAGCATGCGAAGGTCGAAAAGCATCTTTCAGGTGTTCGTAATCAGCTGATTTTTGATTTTCGTTATGAATGATAAATCCGATGGGTGAACCAGTCGTTTTACCTTCAAAAATCCCGGATAATAATTGAACCGCATCAGATTCTTTGCGTTGGGTAACCAAGTTGGATTGCCCCGGTCTTCTGCGATCCAATTCTTGTTGGATTTTGGCTAGATCAATCGGAAAATTTGCCGGAACACCGTCTAAAACACCTCCAATTGCAACTCCATGCGATTCTCCAAACGAGGTGAGCGTAAAGATTTTACCAAAGCTATTTCCGGACATGGTGCAAAGGTAGGGAATGTTAGGGGGAATGCAATAGGATGAGTGATTTTCAATTGTTTATTTCTTTAGCTATAAATCGAATGTACTATAAGCATCTCAATTATTGCGAAACTGCCTCAACTTTTAAACGGTATTACAACCAAGGTTTCAATTGAATAACAACTAAAAAATAAATTCAATTTTTTGGGGAGTAGCGCATTTTACCTAGCTCCTCACCTATACACTTTACTTAAAAAATCACCTATTTCCAGTAATTGTCGGTGGACTTCTTTGACAGCCCATTCTTCTTTTATTCGTAGAAATTCATGTTTATCCTTCAAAAGACGTTTTGATTCAGTTTGCAGCATTTCATAAAATTCATTTCTGATCTTTTGATAAGTAGTTTTCAATTCATCGTCTATACTCAATTCAGAAATTACTGATAATACTATTTCATGCTCCTTTAATTGTTCTGACGAGGGCAAAGGTGAAAGTCTTCTTTCCAATAAAATTTTTCGAGTGTCGAGAAGTACCGTTTTAAGATCCCTTTCCTTCTCCCGAATCTCAGATGCTTTCTCATAATATTGACTTTGAATAGCTTCCTCTTTTTGTGTGTGTAATTTAGCTAATTGTAATTTAATTTCGAGCACATACTCCTTTATTTGGAGCAATTTTGATAGTTCGTCCATGAGTTTAGTATTTATAGTCAAAAAACATAAAGTCCACATCACATAAATCTATGCGGGTTATTTTACCATCTTGTACCTCGATAAAAAGCGTTAGTTGATTTTGATCACCATTTTTGTTTCGCTGAGTAATCACAAGACAAGGTTTCAACATGTGACTTGTCCACTTCTGTGACATTTTCAACGCTGCCGATACCTGTGTTTCAAGCTTTGCCTTGCGTAAGGTATTTAATTTCCCATTGAAATAGTCTAAAAAAGCTTGCTTACCATTTAATGATTCTATCACCCATTGGGAATTGTATTCCATTTTTTCATCGAGCAATAAATTTAGTTTATTGGAATTCAAGGTATTCCAGCATTTTGCATAAATCTCCAGAATTTCTATTTCGGTTTTGTGTTCTTTGTTTGTCATTTCTTTTATAGTATTAATTTTTAGACCTTTCTAAATCCATAGGATGCGGAACAGTTATCCATTTTGAATAATCAATTCCATAGAAATTAAAGTAGTTTCCAGGAGCTTCTTTTTCTATGATATCTATTTTAGCTGTCCCGGCAGGTAAAGCTGGAAAAATGAGTGAATAACTGTGAAATTCTCCCTTTCGTTTAAAATAGTGTTTGAGGGGCGCAATGGGAATTCCGATCGTTCGAATGAGTCTATATTTCATTGTGGAACTAGCCGGTGAGATGTACGCATTTGATTCCATTTGAATCCAACCGCCATTTTCATACTGATGAGAAGACCGATATATAAAATCAATCCGCGTAAATTGATCTGAAAATTCGATGCTCTTCATTCGGTGATCTAACTTGTGGTCTAACCCTGTTGGATTATACAATTTAATGGTTGTTGGCGGTGTTGTTTCGCGCACTACTTCCAATTGCTTTTCAATTTTTATTTCCATGTTTCAAATTTTTATGACACAAAGAAAAAACATGTGTCCGTATTGAATATCCGGAATGAAAAATAAATTGTATTTTTAGTGAAATTTTGAAAAATGCCCATAAACAAAAGCGCTTACAGACGATACCAAATAATCGATAAGCTTGTACGAAATAAGATGAAACGGTTTCCAACCATGACCGAAATCATTGAGGCTTGTTTGGACAAACTGAAAATTGATACTTCACCAGAAACCATTCAGAAGGACATTGCAAAAATGCGAGAGTCACCACCAGAAGGTTTTGATGCTCCCATCTATTATGACTATAAAGGAAAAGGATATGCCTATTCTGATCCGGATTACGAATTGGGTGGAGTTTCGCTAACAGACATAGACATTGAAACAATTAGAGAATCTATTGAATTTATTCAAACAATTGGAGGTTCCCGAATCAGCGAGAAATTCAACCATGCCATGGAGAAAATATTGTCAACATCGTTAGAATTTTCAACCGTAAATACAAAACAAGCCATTTTGCAGACAATGAATCCGCCAAGATCACGTGGGTTTGAGCATTTCGATTTATTTTACAAGGCTTGTCGTGAAAAAACTCCAGTTTCATTGGTGCATTATTCTTACAAAAAACGAAATTTCAGTGCACTTACGATTCATCCTTTTATGATTAAAGAATTTGAAAATAAATGGTACGTAATGGGGTTTTCTGAAAAACACAATCAGATTCGAACTTTTGGATTAGACCGAGTTTTTGATCCCTTTTTATTGAAAAAGAAATAC
>Ga0315908_10002833_pt1 | contig 12601 bp, 7 predicted proteins | sample LakEriMetagenome_12_FD_203520 | JGI IMG/M metagenome (GOLD analysis project Ga0315908, IMG submission 203520) | Freshwater fungal communities from buoy surface, Lake Erie, Ohio, United States - Buoy 4 MA124 | ecosystem: Environmental > Aquatic > Freshwater > Lake > Lake biofilm | place: USA...
AAAATAGGACATTATAAATCTATTTACTATGATTAAAAACAAAATAATATTTAATAAAAAGAAAAGTACTCTTAAGTATTAGAAGGTATTTTACAATCATCATAAATTATTATTTGTACATTAAGTAGTAGTGGAAGTGATAAATTATAAATATTGGAATCATAATTTAGTACTATTATTATAGATGAAGCAGCATAAGTAATTATAATATTTTATTTTAATATAATAGATAAAATTATAATTTAAATTAATTATATTAAATTATAAAAATATTATAATAAAAATTAATAAAATCATGATATTATAATATTAAGTGTTGTGAACCTTCAAACTTAATTCCTTTTAAATTTCAAGCTAAAAAAGTAATTATGATTGGGGATCCTAGATAACTTCCAGCAACAACATTTAATAAAAATTCAAATTAAACTTAATATAACAGATCACTTTTTGAAAGAATTTTATAAAATCAAGTAGAGCCATAATTTTTAGATCTTCAATATAGAATGCATCCTAAAATAAATGAGTTTCCTTCTAAAGTTTTTTACAATAGTTAATTAAAAGATAGTGAAAAAGTTTAATTGATGAAATTTCCACAATATTTATAAATGTTTGAGTTAAATAATAAAAATATATTATTTATCGATGTTAAATATGGATAAGAAAAGTAAATTAAATAAAGTTATATTAATAATGAAGAGCTTTAAGTAAGTTATTCTATTATCCAAAAATTATAATCGTGTTTTAAAGATAATTCCTTAATGTAAAATAGTTCAATTGGTTTTATAAGTCCATATAAAGAATAAACTATAGAAATGTAAAAACTAATTAAAAATTTAGAAAATAATTATTAATAAATTATTTAAATTAATACTATTGATTCATTTTAAGGCTAAGAAAAAGACATAATTATAATATCAACTGTTAGATCATAACAAAATAATTAAAAATGGGAATAAAATCTTTAAAAAAAATAAAAAAATAATGAAAATAATATTAATGATTTTTAAATTGAGGATGGTGAAGTGATTAATGAAAGCAAAAATATTGATTAAAAGAATTGGAATTAGAGAAAATAATAAAACAAATAAAAAATAGGTTTTTTAATTGATGAAAGGAGAATGAATGTTGCAATAACAAGAGCAAAATATGTTTTAATTGTTTTAGGAAACGCTTAAACTCTCAGCTGTAATAAAAGATGGGCATAATATTTAGATTTTATGATTAAAGACAAAAGTTATTATACAATTTCAAAAAAATAAGATGCTTAATTATTAATTAATTCAGTTTTTGATAATATTAATAGAATTCCTATCACTTTTAAAGTTGTTTAAGAATAATTAACATATTAAATAGAGGATTCTATTAAAATTAACGAAAAATAAAATTCAAAGTAATTTGATTATTACGATATTTAAAATATTACAAAAAAATTATAAAGAAAATTGAATGAAAATTTTTTAGATAATGAAGAAATTGAATTAATTAAAGATGATGAAGATATCAAAATTAGCATTTTAAAAGATAATTTTCAAACATTTCCGAATAAAAAAATTAATAAATAAATTGATATTTTTGAAGAATAAAAATCTAAATAATCCTAACAATTTAATGATTTTAATAATTAAAAATATCATTATTAAAATGATCTAAATGCCTTGATAACTAATCCATAAATAAAAAAAGAAATAAAAGTTTAAAAAAATCAGTTTGATTTATTCAAAATTTTGGATTTTTGAAAGAGATTATTTATATTTTTTAAAATATTATTTATTTATAATTAAATTTATATATCATATAATTTTTAAAACATACAAACAATATTTTAATAAAAATGTATCAATAATTATTTTTATTTTTATCTTTTTAATTTGAATAATGGGATTAATAAATTATTTTAGGATCCTAATTCAGCTAAAAAATTGATAATTCACTCAAATCATTACAAAACTTAGATTCTTCCATTCCTTTATTTATTTTACTCACTAAATTATAAAAATTTATAATACTTTCTAAATCTTTATATAATTTAATTTAACTATTTATTTCTAGTTTTTTTATATTTGAATTTTTTTTATTTTCCATTATAATTTAATCTTCATAAATTGTTTATAAATTATTGTTGTTATTATTAATTTTGTTATTGAAATCAAATTTATTTAAATTAATTTAGTTGTTTTAATTTATTTAAAGAATATTATTATATTAAGTTTAAGAAGCTGATTTTTTATGAGAACTCTTAAATTATTTAAATAACTTACTTTTTAGGTTTATTTTAAAATATTGTTATTTTATTAACATAATGTTTATTAATTTAATAAATTTGTATTATTATTGCTATTATTTTATTAATTTTTTAGAAAAACATTTGGAATAATTTCTTATTATGAAATTGTTAGGTCCTTTGAATAAGTTCCTTATGATTATTAGCCATTATAATTTTAATTTGTTTAAAAAGTTGTATCTTACAAAAAATTATTATCAAACAAAATATCTAATTCACTATTATTTAAATTTATATTAAATTTATTTGAATTTTTCAAATTTAACTATTTACTACTATTTTTTATATTTATGTTTTATATTTATTACTATTAAATTTATTACTGTTATTATTATAATTATTATTATATTTATTATTATTATTAATATTATTGTTACTAATATAGCTATTATTAATTATTTATTAATAAATTATTATGACTATTTTTTGTACTTATATTATATGAAGTTAAAATTTCATTAAATTTAGGGGAATTAAAAAAAGTGTCAAGTTATTCTTAATTAAATTGAAATTAATTTTAATCATTAATTTTCTATTTAGGACTTTAAAATAATGATTGTGATGGAAATTATAAATTTTATTATTTTTCTTATTATAGTTTATTCTTTTATAAAAGCTAATTTTCAAAATTTTATAATTAAAGTAACAACTTATTCGAGTCATTTTAAATTAATAATTATTAACTACTGGTTTACTAATTTTTATTTAGAAAATTCTTTTAATCATTAGATTATAAATCTTGATTGTTTTCTCTGATTACATCTTTTTTGAATAAATCAGATAGAGCCAAATTTTAACTTTATTATTTCTTAGGTATAGATAGCTATTTTTATTAATTACTAGAAATTTATTTGACATTTTAAATATTTTATTAAACTTATTCTATCTTTTGTTAAAAATTATCTAGTTTATTATTTTACATTGAATGTGATCTTATATTTTTTATCCTTTTGTTGTCTCTCAAGTTATAATTATTTCTAGTTTCATTAAGAATATTTTTATTTTTGGTATTAAATTAATTACTAATTACTTCTAATTATTATTTTATTTATGCTATTTCTTATTATAAATTTATATTTTTATTTGATTCTTAATAATTAATTGCTTATTTTTATTTTTGTGTATTTTCAGCTTATAAATATTATTATTCTACATGAGCTATATTCTAATAATTTATTAATATTTACTTGCATATTTTTTTAGTTATTCGTATTTTGAAATCCTTTTTTTTAGTGACTAATGTATTCCCAATATTAAAGTATATTAAATTACTTTTTCAAATCTGTGTTTTGAATAAACTTTTAAAAATTATTTAATAAAATTATTTTGTAATAAAAACTCTTACATAAAAAATTTATAATGTTTTAAAATTCAAATAAAATATAATAATAGTAAATATTTATAAAATATTTAATATAATGCAATATAAAATAATATATAATGAAGTTAATTATAGTTTTATGTTTAATTATTTTGAAATAAAAATAATATTTAGGAAAAGTATACAATGGTAAAATGAAAGGATTAATACTTAAAAATAAATCGGATCCTCTTTATGAAAAAGATTTTCACTATTTCTAAATTTAAATAACATCTGACAAATTCATAATGTAAAAAGAATTAGAAAATGGTTAAGAAGATGAACATGCCTTAAAATTTTAATTAAAAGATTTACGATTAATTTTCGGGTAAATTTTAATAGACTGGAGTTTATTTAATAAATTAAAAGAATTCAAAGACAAAGAAAGTTTGTATTATTTTCCATATGAAAACGAATTAAAATAAATAAATATTGAAGGAAAAAACCTAATAATGTGTTGGTAACACAAAGGAATAGAAGAGAAAAAAGATGGTGAAAAACGAGAATGTTAATATTTGATTTTAAAACCAAATATTTAAGAAATAGAGGAAATACAGACAATAAGTTTAACTGGCTATTTAGAATCTATGTAATAAGCAGAAGAACATGAAATGAGTGAATTGCCTGACAATATACAGTTCAAAGTACAGATTATGCAATAAGACAAAACCTTTAAATTATAAGAGTTAAATTTATTGAAATAAACCATGATTTTCATGGAAAACACTAAGGATGTGTCCTCTTTGAAGGCTGGTATTAGATATCATTAAGTAAATATTATTATTATTATTAATATGAAAATAATTGTATTATTGTTATTTTTATATTTAATATTATTTAACACTTTAGATATTATTATTATTATTTCTAATATTTTTATATTGTTTATGTTACTATTATAATTGGTAATTTAATTATTATTGCTAATATTATATTTTTATTCTTTATTTTTCTAATATTTTATTATTATTTTAATTATTTCTATTATTATATATTATTATTATTATTATTGATATTGATATTGTTAAAATTATATTTTTATTATTACTAAAATTATAATTATAACATTATTGTATTATAATATCATAATAATTTTATAATAATAATATATTATTATATTATCATATTATTATATTATTATCATTAATAAAATAATAGATCAAAGACTGTAATGTGGTGATAGCTCCAGAAGTTAATGATGATATTTAATTGCCAAATCAGCCCGGATGTTGTATTTAATTTTATTAGGTGATTGTGAAAAGAGCATTAGGCAACAAGAAAAGGATATTTTGTTTGAATGAGTAATCTAATTAATTGTGTTCTTTATAATCAAGAATGTTAAAAACAAAAATGAAGGAATAATGTTAATATTACGATAAACTGAAATAGAATGTTTTTGATGAGTAATTACAAAACACTCTTAAATAAATGATGTTAAAAATGTTAAAGGAAAATAAAGTATTATTTAATTCTAATAACATTCAAGAAACTAAATCTATTATTGCTGATAAAATGATGATTAAAATATAAAATAATAAAATGACTAAACAAGATATGCTTGATTTAATAAATAATTTTATGAATAATAATGGATTGTTTAAAGATATGTTGACTATTTTAGAATAAAAGGAACAAGATGATAAATTCAAGTAACAAATTTTAAACTCTATTAAAAAAGGAGATCAAGATATTTAGCATAATAAATAATAATAAATTATGAATAGCTTGGATAAAGAAGAGCAAGAAACCTTAAATAAAATAGATCAAGATAATTAGGATGAAACAATAAAAATGGAATAAGATTAATAGGAAATTGAAGATTCTAACAATCATAATAATAGTAATGTTAATAAAAATGATGATAATAATAAAGAAAAGGAGTAGAAGTTGAAAGAATAGTTTGAAAATATGAATGAATTAAAAGTAGATGAAAATGGGATATTATTCGAAGGAAATGGAATATTAGCAAAAGTAAATGACGATAATTCAGTAACAGTAAGACACACAGAAACAAATATGAAGTTATAAGTAAGTAGAAATGATTTCTAAAATGCTTACAAGTCAGGTTCATTGGATAGTTTTATTAAAGATAAGATGAGTGAAGAATTAAAGAAAATAGAAGAATAAACTATAAAAGAAGGATAAAAATAAAAATTAGGTGCATAAGCTATAAAAAATGAATAGAATTAAGAATAAGCAATGAATAAAATGGCTAAAATAGAAGTACCATTGAGTTTAGATCCTAATAAAGCAGGAGAAAAGAGTGAATAAGAGAAAGAAGAAGAGTAGAAAGCAAAGGAAATAAGTGCATAATTATTAGCACAAGCTATGTTAAATGGAGGAAAAATAGATTTAGCTAGTATTAGTGCTGCAAGTAGTAGTCTATAAAGTGCAGATATGACCGAATAATAGAAATAAGAAATAGATAAAAAGTAAATGGAAAATACTAAATAGGATATTATTAAGCAGCCAGAAAATAACAATCAAGATAATAAACAAAATCATCATGATAATCAATAAGATCTAAAAGATAAACCATCACCTTAATAATTAAAATAAATGGAAGAAGCTTAATAATTGAAGGCAGAGGAATCAAAAAAGGAAAAGGAAAAGGAGATATAAGAGTAAATATAGGAGAAAGAGAAAATTAAGAACTAAATTAATAAGGATGTTGATACTTAAAGTTAAATTTAGGATAATAATGATAATGATTAAAATAAGGATAAAGATAAAGATAATAATTAAGATAAAGATAATAACGAAAAGGATAAAGAAAATGAACTACCTGATTTTATGAAAAGTAAAGATCTTGATAATAATCATAATAAGGATAATAATGATAATAATGATAATAATGATAATAATGATAATTAAAAAAATATAGAAGACTAAGAATTAAAAGATAATCAGCAAAAATTTTAAAATGAGAAAGAATAATCTAAAGAAAAACTTAAAGAAGAAAAAGAAAAAGCTTAAGAAGAATAAAAAAAGAATTTAGATAAATTAATAGACAAATTATAAGCTGATAAAGAAGAATTAAAAAAATAATTAGAAGAAAAACTTAATGATGAAAAAGAAAAATAATAAAAAGAAAACGAGAAAAAAAAAGAAGATGAGAAAAAATAAGAAGAAAAAGAAAATAATGAAGAATAAAAATAAGAAAAGGCCAAAGAAAAATAAAAAGAATAATAAGAAAAAGCCAAAGAAAAAGAAAAAAATATAATAGATGATTTATTAGGAAAATAACATACTTAATAAGAAAAAAAAAAAGAAAAGTAGAAAGAGAAAGAGGAAAAGAAAGATTAAGAAAAAAATAATAATGTAAACAACAAAGATAATAAAGATAAAAATAAGCAAAAATAAAAAGATGATCATGAACATGAACCTCATATCGTGGAAACTATAATAGCAACAGCTTCAGAAAATGATAGACCTTAAATATGTGGAGTTGTAGGCAAAAACTAATAGAAAAAAGAAATGGTTTTAAAGTTAAGAAAACATTTGCATTCTATTAATTTGAGTTAAGGATGTGAAGGAGATATTGACTATTTTTGATTATAATTTAATTATCATTCTATTTGTTTTTTATTTATATTATATTTTCAATTTAAAATTAGATTTTCCAATAATTCTATTTACACTTTCTTTCATTATTTATTTATATTTTACTTGAATTATAACAGATTCAGATATCTATTTAGATTCTATTTACTCTATATTTTTATCAAATATATTTTTATAACTATTTATTATATTATTTAATTAAGCAATATTCGTTTTATAATTTTAAATCAAGTTATTTAATTAAAAACTCTTAAATATTATAATTAAAATACTTATTCAAATTATTATTAGTTTTTTTCTAATATTTTATTCATTAATTGTTGAATTTTAAAAATAGAATTATTTATTTATTATGTTTCAACACACGTATTATTTCCTAAAATTATTTTATTGTAATTTTAATTTATGCTTAAAATATATTCATTTAGAAAAACTATAAAATCATTTAGTTATCAATTAAAAATATTTTGATGTGGTTTTTCTAATCTTAAAATAAGTTCCAATTTATTTATCACCTTTAAATTATATAATTTTATTTGCTTTATTCTTATATTTTCAATTAATTTTAATGATTATTAAAATCAATCATTAAATTGTTTCTAATATTAATTAAATTATTTACCAAAACATTATGTTTTTATTCTTTTATTTCTTTTTTTAATTTCAAATTTAAATAAATTTAATTTAATAATAATAAATTCATTTATTAATATTTATTTATTTTTTAACTTTATTATTATCTATCTAAATTTTTTAATATGACAATTTATTAATTTTAATCTAATTTATTTTCTTGAATTTATTTATTTTTTTAATTATTTATACATTCTTTCTTTTTATATGGATTAAATAAATTATTATTCATTATATTATAATATATATTAAAAAAAATTTTTGAATATAATAAAATCAATTATTTTACCAATGCAATAAATTATTTAAACAAGATAAATTTGAAAAAGAATTTTCAACTATTAATTTTTTTTCATTTAATATTTCAATAAGTATATTATAAAGTTTTATTTGAGTATTTAAATCAACATTTTAAATAAATTTATATAAATTACTAGCTTAAAAATAATTTGGTAAAATCACTTATTCTAAATATATATTAGAAAAAACAATCATAAGAATAAAAGAATCCATAATATTCCATTATCTTTAGAAATTAGAAATATTTAGAACCTTTCTAAAAACCTAAATAAAATATTTAAAAAAAGGAGACACTAGACAAGCAAATATATTTAAAATTAGAGAATGAAATTGAATGTTGTTGATAATAAACCATTCTTTTTAAAAAATCTTAGTAATTTATTCACAATTTTAAAATTAATTAAGTTATAAGTTTAATTCATTTTAAGGACAAATAATTTAATTTATTTCAAGTACTTTATCTCCTATCTTAAAATAATAAATAAGTTAGATAAATTTAAATTATACATAAAAAATTATTAAACTGTTAGATATTATACTTCCTATTACACCTTAGTAAGATAGTTTGTTCGAAATACTTAAAATAAATGTTGATCCAAATAAATAAGCATAAAATTTATACCAAACTTCATTTAAGAATGCTAGAAAAAGAGGTCCTATCATCCAAAAAAGACCTTCAAATATATTTGATTGAATACAATATTAAGTAAAACCCGAAAAAAGTATTATTAGAATTGTTTAATGAAATAATCTTAAGCTCTGGTTAATACTTCTATTTTAATTAAATTACTAAAAATGCTAAATAAATTTAATTTATTTTTGTTTGTTTTTATATTATTTTTTATTATTATTTATTTTTATATTTACCTTATTTTTATATATCCATAAAAAATCATTATTCCAGAAAAAATCATAATAAATAGTATAATGTTTAAATATTTACTTATAATCTAATAAAATTATATATTAAATTTACCGAAAAATAATTACTACTTAAAATTAAATAAGTTTATTTATTTTTAACAACTAAAAGAGAAATATAAAAAGTGGATAAAATATGAAAATATTAATAAAGATATTTTTATGAATTATAGATTTCTTCAAATTTTAATTCTAAATATCTTTAAAAAAAAAGTATATTTAATATGACTACTAGTAAAAAAAGATAAAAATGTCCATTCAAATAAGAAAATAAAAATATTAATTATAATGCTAAGTAACTATATTTTATACTGTTTTTTGATTATTCTTATAAATATTTTTTAATTAATTTTTTAGATTTTTCCACCTTTTACTTTTAATTTTTTATGAAATCATCTAAAAAAAATTTTTTTCTTTAAATAGATTTATTATGATTATAATCTCATTTATTCTATTCATTAATAATCTCACCATCATCTGTTTGAAACTAATATTTTTAAAATTTCATAAATAAATAAATAAAAAATAATTATAATTTAGTAATTTTTATTAAATAATAAATAATTTTGATAAATAATATTAAATATTGAAATTAAATATTATCAAATAATTGTTAAATTATAAATTTTAATAGTTTAATTATCCTAAAAACTTTATTTATTATTAAAATTCATTGAAATATCTTAATTATTTTTATCTAAAAATTAATAATAATTTTATAAATTATTAACTGATAATTCTTATATAATTTATTCTGTTTTAACATTTTATTTTCTTAACTTATTATCAAATATATTTAATTTATTGGTTACATTATGTTAAATATTTTACAATTATTTCTTTTAACTAGTCTATGTCTATATTTCATCTAAACTTTTTGTAAAATTTTATTATAATTATTGTTTAATTAACTTATTTTTATTTTTTTTAAAATTATCTATTAAACTATCTTTTTCAACGTTGATTTTTTTTTAAATTTCTTGGTGTATTATCTTTTATTACTGTAATTATTATTTTATCATTTATTTTTATTTTTCATGATATTTATATTCTTAAAAGTATATATGGTTTTAATAATTTTCAACATTACTAATTAATAATTTTTACTTATTATTGAGTAATTTTTTTATTGTTTCCTTAATTTTGTATTACGAATAATTTTCTTTTTGTATATTTTTATTTTCACTTTATTTTTATTAACTTTACTTTAATTTATAAATAAATTATATTTATATAAAATATTTATAATATATTTTTTACTTATTGAATTAGGCTTTTTTCAGAATTAATTTATCGTTATTAATATATCTAATTTTAATTTTTTTCAATATTTTAAATATATTAATCATACTAAAATATATATTATTAATTACCAATCTAATTTTATTAATTTCAGTTCTATTTTTTCTTATAATCTAATTTGTTTTTATTTCTTTTTATTTTTCATTTTTAATCATTATCTTCTGTTGTTCAGCTTTTTATAACTTTTAGTTTAAATTCTAAAATTTTACTATAAATTTATACTTTTTTATTTTTAATCAATAATTGATGTTTTTATAAATTCAATTCTTATTATTTCAATTTAAATTACTATCATTTATATAATATATAGTTAATATGATTTTTCTGCCATTTTTACATATCTAATTATCTGTTTTTCAATCTATTTTCTAATTAATTTTATTTTTAAATCAAATTTTCTTACTTTTTTAAGAAATCATTTTCAATTTTTTATTTAATATATTATTCTTTTTTTAATTATTCTGATTTTTATAATTAAAATTATATTTTTTTATTTTATATTATTTCATGATTTAGAGATTAATTTTTTTTTAATTTTATATATTTTAATTACATTTATTTTTCAATATCTTATTTTTTTTAATCAATTCATATAATAATATTTTATTTTATAATTTATTGTTTTTGTTATTTTTGTTAAGATTTTTAAATTAATAATTATTTTTATTTTTATTTATTTGTGTCGTAATTTATTTATTTCTATTAAATTTTTTCTAATATCTTTATTAAATTTTATTCTTTTTAAATAACGTTATTAATATATTAATTCTAAAATATTTTTTAAATATTACTTATTTTTCTTTAAGATCATTAATATATTCTCATTATTATAGATCATGATATTAATTTTATTTAATTTCCGAAATTTGATATTCTTATTTATTTTATAAATTATCTTATCTATATAATTCATTTTTAACTAAATTAACAATATAATCTCGGTGTTTAAATAGTTTTTTAAGATATTATTCTTTAAAATATTTTTATTATTATTGATCAATTTTTAATTTTTAAATTTATAAATTGACTTCTTCCTCAAGATAATTATTATATATTTCATTTTATTTATATCCTAAATTTTTTAATATTTTTAATGTTCTAGGACTAAAAATAATTTTAAAATATATTATTATTTACCTATTTATTTTTTAGTTTTAATCGTTAAGATCAACATTATTTATACTAATTTTATCTTCTAAAAATGTATTTTGATTATTTTTATCTATATTTATTTCTTCTTAATTAGTTTTATCTATTAAATTATAATCTATATTATTTTCAGTTTTTGTTTTTTTGTTAATTTAAAATTTATTTATAAAATTTTATTTTTACATCTATTTCTAATTAAATTCTTAAACTATAATTTTATTATTTTTTTAAATTTTAAATAAATGAAACTAAGTTTCGATTGATTTATTTTCTTAAATTAATATTAAAATTTACATATTTTTAATTTATTTTTAAATAATATATCTTATTTTTATTGATTTTTTTAATTTTATTTTTCATTATTATTTGAATCAGATTTAAAAAATTATAGTAAATTATTATTATCAGTAAATGAAAAGAAAAGTTTATTTTTTAAATTCATTTAAAATATAAAGACAATTATTAAATTAAAAAACTTTTTATAAAAATTAAATTAATTTACAATATAAAATTTTATAAGTTTTTTGATAAATTATATATCAAAAATAATAAATATAAAATTTATTAGTAAAATTTTAATAAGAACTGTTGATAAATAAATAATAAATTAGATTATTTATAAAATATTTAATAAAAAATTATAATAAATGGAAAATAGATAGTAAATAAATGGTAAAAATATTAATACTATTGAATAATATGTTGTTTTAGAGAATAATGTTGATTAATAAAAATCAATTACAATTTAAGATAATGATTAATTTTAATAATTATAACAAATTGGCTATAATATTAATGAATAAGAATGCTAGAAATCAAGTCTAAAATAAAATGAAGAATAATAAAAAGAAGAATATACTATTTTGAAAAAAATGAATATTTCTTAACTTTAAGAATAATAAACATAATAAACTACAAAAAATTTAAAAAATGATTAGTAGATAAGGCAATTATAATAAGATATAAACTTACTTTAAAATTTAATTGAAGAAAAAGAAAAAAATATACAAAATAAATAATTTGAATTAAACTAATTAAAAAAATACTAAGAAGAGTAATTAAATAAGTAAGAATAATAATTATAATAGGAA
>Ga0315908_10002835_pt1 | contig 12599 bp, 6 predicted proteins | sample LakEriMetagenome_12_FD_203520 | JGI IMG/M metagenome (GOLD analysis project Ga0315908, IMG submission 203520) | Freshwater fungal communities from buoy surface, Lake Erie, Ohio, United States - Buoy 4 MA124 | ecosystem: Environmental > Aquatic > Freshwater > Lake > Lake biofilm | place: USA...
ACAATCCAGCTCCACCAAATCCTTCCCACTCTATAGGCCATAGCAAGAAGACAAATCCACTACAAATCAAGCCAACCATACAATCAATGATCCATTATATATATAAATAATTTCGTAAAAAAAAAAATGTCTTTGTTTTATATCTATATTTGTAATTTTTTATCAATATATATAAATTTATCAATTTATTAATAATTTATTGATTATTATTTTTTAATTTATTTTTTCAATTAATTATTTTATTGATTTTTTCTTATTATTTTTTTACAATTATTTTTAATTATTTAATCAATACAAAATAATCTTTTAGATTGACTTAACTCAATTTCTTTTGGAATTATTAATTTATCAAATAATTATTAATCTTAAACAAAAATTTTAATAATTAAATATTCAATAATAAATTATAGATGTTATTGAATAATTCTGTTTATAATTTTATTTTTTATTTTATTTTCATTGTTAATTATATTATCAATAAATTTTCAAATAAGATTTATATTTTAGAAATTATTGATTGAAATTATAATATTAATTGCTTCAAACTAAACCATAAATGCTATTTCAATATCATCTTAATTTTTAAAATTGTTTTCTAATTATTATTTAATATATTTAATATTGATAAGCTCTTCAATTCCCCAGTAAACTAATATTTAAATAAGATAATTAGATAAATAATATTTTAATATAAATATATCACAAATATAAATATGATGAATTAAATTGAATATAAAATAATAATAAAAAGTATGAAATTATAAATATTCATAATTAATGTTGAGAATGAATAAATTGATTTTAATTTTGATCAAGATAAATTAAACGAGCTTTAGCAAACTCAACATGACTCTCAATGCCCATAACATTAAATCCCATAAGGACGTTAGCTCTTCCCCTTTATCCCCACTGCTAATCCCAACTATTAATAACCTTCCAATAGAATTACTTATTATTTTAATCGAATCCCCATCCATAAATAAAAACAGCATGATCAATAGGTCTCCAGTGTTACTACTCTTTAAAGTCATTCTGCAAATCGAACACCCCTGATTAATAATATATGAAAGCTTCATGAGTGTAAATGCAAGCAACTACTCCTCCATATTCTATTATAGATTTCATTATTCTCATAATATTTCTATTGGAACTATCGTAGATTTTATTAATCCAGCCATATTCATCTACTTTTACTACTCTTTTTATCTAAAGCGATTCAAAAGAGTAGCATTTACCAGATTATTTCTTTTGATATTCTTTTATATTTTCTTCTAAAATATATAATTCCTAGCCAAACTTGCCGATTAATTATGGAGTTCCACCTTAACACCCTTAATCATAATAACTGCAATCAAGAATTTGTTAAATGCTTAATGTTATTTTTTTGTCTGCTTTTAAGTTGTATTTTTTGTTAAGTTGAGTTTATAACATATGCATAAATGATATGGAATAGCAACTGCCACATTCGTTTCCTTATTCTCTGAAATCACTTAAAAATTCTTCTTCTATACTATAGTTTTCTTTTAAATTTTATTTTTTTAGTTATTCTTTTAATTCTTAGTTAAATTAATGCTGCTCATTAGTTTATGTATATTTAAATTAATAATTAAGAGTTTTATTAAGTTAAGTATTTATTTTTTATGATTTTAGTTTAAATCTCTTATTGTTATTTTAATTAATTATATTATTAGTTTTTATAATTTTTTAATATTATTCATTAATTTTGCGATCATTAAATTAAAAAGTGAGAGATTTATTATAAATTTAAGAATTATGATTAAGAGATAAAACATAATTTTTTAAAAATTATTGCTTATTATGATATTTAAGTCTTATTTAATTATTATTTTTTATTAATTAATCGAAATTTAATTATTTAGCATTGTTTTTAATCATTTTATCAATCAATTAATAATCTACAGTCTAATTGGCTAAAACGATTTAATATACTAAAGATTATCTGGTTTAAACTAATGGCTAACTGAGTTTATATCCATAAAAACAACCCAAAACAAAATTATCCAATTCAAATTTGATATCTTTTTATTACTTCAAAAGGCTAAAATGACCTGTTAGAGTTTCACTACATTTGTTTTCATAATCTTTTTATCCTTTTCTTTTTTAATATTTAAAGTAACTGAATAGCTTTATTCCTTTATTTATAACTATTTCCAATCCTCTATCATACATCATAGTCCAATAACTTTCTTTATAACTTTCGTATTTCTTTATATACTCTATTACTTATTTATTTTCTGATTCTTTTATTAGTAATTCTCCATTTTTTAGTAATTTTAATTTTAGCTGAATTTTTTCCTTCTTCATTAAAATTTCAATATATTTATTGGAGCATGATTAAGTTTCAAATTCTTCACCTGGAGTTGGATGTCCACAAGTATTTTTTAATAAATTTTCTGTTGTTTTGCTTATATCTAAATTGAAAATCCAATCGCCTTCTACTTATTCTTAAATACAATGTATTGGCAAATCATTTTTAATCTTAATTATAAGTATTAGAATTATCAAAATTATTTATAAATAGATTATCTTCATTATATTTTTATATTAGTTATTTATTTTGGATTAATATTTTCAATATAATTATAGTTATAATTAATAATTATAATGTAAACAACAATTTTAGTATTTGTTTCCTACACTATTCTTTATACAGGATATAACAAGAATACTTAAAGTTTAGATTTATAATTGCTTAAAAAACTAATAATGGTTTAAAACCTCAATAACTCAATATTAGAACTGAATAAACTAGTAAGTCTTGTAGGAATAACATTATTTATGTTGTGTTTCATATTAAAATAATAACAAATAGAATTATTAAACCATTCAATAATCTTTATATTAAGCCACTATTTTCTAAGCCTTTATAAGTTTTATGGATCTTAACATATTCCAAAAATAAACATGTTTTTAAAATTCAAAAGCTATACAACCAAATAAATGTCTATAATTTTTGGCTCGATTTCTCAAATTCTAATGGCTTTAATATATTTGGGAGATTAAAGATAGTTAATATTAGTAAGCTCAATAATTACAAGTATTTTACACTTCTATTTGATGGAATTGGATTATAAATACAGATTGCAAGTTAGACCTTTTGCTTATCTTCCTTTTATATTAGGAACATTAGCATTATACAACTTATATTGAAATATAAAGAATATAAAAATTAATTATTAAAATATTAAAAATTATTTAAAATATCGATGGAGAACAATAAGAAGATAGAGTTAATGGAGCTTGAACACTCAATTGGATGCAGTGGAAACATCCTAAACGCACTTCACCTTCATCCAGACTAATAACATTTAGTCTATATCAGCGGAGGGCAGATTATTATTAGAAATATAAATGATTCCCATGACTAAAGATTTTTAAAGGGTCATGACAATAGTATTACATGTTTAGCAATGAACAGCATAGGCACTTAATTAGCTAGTGGATAAAAGGGTGATAACTCAGATATTATAATGTGGGATTATAAATCAGGAAAACAATTATGCAAATTATCAGAACATGATCATGAAATATCGATATTAAAATATAGTGAAGATGATAAATTATTGTATAGTTGTGGAAATAGTTTAGATAAAAAAATGTTCATATGGGATACTTCTAATGGTTATATAGTTGCAAGTGTATTATTAACTCCTGATCCTTTATATTGTATGTGTTGGGGAGGATTTGTAAAAGACATTAAGGGGAGAGACACTGGATTATATTAATTATGTACTGCGGGAAGTAAATAGATAGTTTTATGGAAATTAGATGTAAGTCAAGGTGGAAGTATGGTAGAAGAGACTGTGAATATTGGAGCGACATATAGAGAATACAAATGTGTAGAATTTAATGCTTTTAGGTAAGAGTATTTGTATGCAGGGACTACTAGTGGAGATTTTCTAGTGATTTAAGTTAAGACTAAATAATTAGTATGTGTAATTTAAGTAGCTCCATAAGGAGTATTAGCTATGAAGAGTTTTAATGAGAAAGTATTAGTGGTAGGTTGTGGTAATGGTAATTTGGTGTATTTTAAAATGAATAAAGGAAATGCTGAAGAGTATAATAGGGTAAAATTGTAAGGAGGAATTACTGGAATCAGTAGTGCTAGAGATAGTGGGGTTATGGCTGTTGTTACTAATTAAGGATTTAGTTATAGGGTATAAGACAATGGTTAAAGTAGTCTTTTGTTTTAGAATCATACTGATAGTGTTGAGTTTATTACTTATCCTATTGGGGTTAGTGATAGGTTTGCTACTGCTAGTTTAGATGGCACTATTAGGGTTTGGGATGTTAATGAGTATTAGGTTATTAATCATATTTCATTAAATAGATAAGTTAGTCCTTTGTGTTTGGATTATACTAATGAAGTGCTTTTGACTGGTTGGAGTGATGCTAAAATTAGATTGTTTAGTAATGAATAAGTACATATAATCATTAATTATCATATATATATATATATATATTATAATATTATCATATTAAATTAATTACTATATTATCAATATATTTTATAATTATCATAAAATAAAAACTATTTAAATAAAAATAATGTAAACATAATAGAATAATGCTAAACTAATTTGGGAAATTGAGAACTGCCATCGCAACGGAGTAATCTGCATCCAACTTGGGAAATCCCGTAAATTCTTCGCCTCTGGTGGAAACGAAGGTGAAGTACGTATCTGGGAAACAAAAACACGGGAAATGATGTCTCATCTAAAAGAACATACAAACAAAGTAACAAAAATTTTGTTAACAGAGCCAAACCAAAACTAATTACTTTCATCGTCTCGAGACAGAGCGCTACTGTGCTGGGATCTTCAATCAGAAAAAAGAGTATCTGCCCATTACTAATCAATGGGTGGAATAAACTCTTTTGATGTGATCCCCAATAGTGCTAATGTATTAACTACAGGTCAAGATAGGAAGATAACATTATGGGATTTGAGATAACCTAATTTGATTAAATAGATTGATAGTGGTTAAAATGATGAATGTTTTGCGATCAGAGTGAGTCATGATGCTAAGACTTTTGTGACAGGCGGTAGTGGCTAGTGTGTTAAGTTGTGGGATGTTGCTTAGATGAAGATTTTGTAGTAATAGTAAGCTCATACTGGATGTATTAAAGCTATTAATTATAGTCATGATGATAGATAGGTTGTTAGTGCAGCTTAAGACGGTAATATTATGTTGTGGAATCTGTATTTCTGATTTAGTCTTATTAATATTACTAAGATATTATTATTATTAATAATATATTATTTTTATTTCAATTAATTATTTACTTATTCATTTTTAATATTATCATTAATTTTACGTTAAAAAAAAATATAATATTATCATTAATATTTTAATATTATTATTATTATGGTTTATATCAGAATCTCAAATATTATTCATTAAAATATAAAAATATATATATTACTAATAAATGGAACAAATTAATTACCTAAGGTAAGTTTAAGCTAAATAAGCTGCTTATTCTCAGTCTGTTAATATTTAAGGAATTTAATAAAATACACCAAAAGTGTACTTTTAGTAGCAGTATTATTAAAACTATAACTAAATTTAATAAAGTAGAATAATTGGATAAACTTAAATCAATCCTTATTCTTCACAAGAAAATAATCATTAGTATTAAAATCCAATAAATCCTCAAATTCCTTAATCAAATATTTAATATCCACTTTTTAATGAGCTCTAAAATACATCGTATGCTTAATAAGGTTAAAACATAAAATGTGTTTAAAATATAACTGCTGAATATATTCCAACAACTAATAATTTTCAATAATAACAAATGTAATTTTATGGATAACCTGTAAATCAAGTATTAATTAATTAAAATAATTTATAATATGGACAACCTGTAAATTAAACCTTAAGTATTTAAAATAATTTATAATATGCATAACCTATTTAAAATGTATATCCACAATAATAAAATTAATATTAATAGTAAAATAATTATAACTAATAGAATTAAAACAATTTTTTTTGATTATTATAATTATAATAATTATTCAATATAATTAAATATGTATAATTTTAAATTAATTTTTAAATAATTAATTAAAAAGTAAGAATTTGATAATTGAATTAAAACAAAAATTAAATTATTATAGGGAATATAAAATTATCCATATACTAATTAAAAAAATTAAAAATAACAATTTTAACTTTTATAGATTAAAGATGATGAAAAAAATTATGATTAAAAGATAGATGGAATTGTAAAAAAATAAAATTAATAGATAGATATTGAAAAAAACCATAATTAACCATTAGATTTAAATTTAAAAAAATTTCTTGATATACAAAACAATTTATAAAATTAAAATTAAAAAATTATTTATTAATTAATAAAAATTATAGATTAAGAAATAGAAGAACAAGAAAAATTTAGGATTTTTCAATAGATACAAATAATAAGATATTATTTTTATATCACTAATATGTAATTTGATATGAGTGATAAATCTATAAAAAATTTTATTAAGATTTTTCCTAATAAAAAAATTTAAATTGATAAAATAAAACATATAATAGATATTTTACATATTTGTAAATAAATATAGAGTAAATTAATTTAAAAAAATATAAAAAAATTAAATTACGAAAACTATTAAAAATAACCTTCTTTGCTTAATTTAAATGAATTTTAGAATAAAAAAGATATTATTTTATACGAATAATTATTTTAAATTCAAGCATAAGTTATAAAAGAAATTTTAGATAGAAATGAAAATATCGATCATAATTTACTTAAAAACTTACTGTTTTATTTACCAATAAATACTAAATTAGAATTAACAGAAAAAATAATGAATTATATTTTTAGAATGATAGAATACAATACAAAAAATATAGATCATGAATAAATAGTTAAAATACTTAATCATTGTATGTTATATTATTACAATCAATAAAAAGATATTGATTATATAGTAAACAAATATCTTACAAAAAATATTTTAATAAAAGAAGTATCGATTAAAAATATTAATTTATATATCCATTTTTATGCAAATTATTAATATATGAATCTTGATTAAATTCATGATTTTTTAAAATTTATAGAATAAAAAGTTTTTGAATATTTGAATAATTTACCATTAAATTAAATTTTATAATTTTTATTTGCTTATATAGATTTTAATAATTTGAATTAATATATTGATTCTAAAAAAAATAAATTTTAAATTTAACAATTAATAAAGTAATTTATTTAAAAGTATTATGAATAATTAAACAAAAATATATATTCTAATGATGATTTGTATTATTTAGAAGTAATCAATCCATTATTAAGTATAAATTATTTTGATTAAGATTCTTAATTTTTTTGGGAATTTCTATATTAATAATTATAAAATATGAATTATTAAAATATTGAACAAAAGTTTTAAAATAGAAAAATATTTCTAATTTATAAGTTATTTTTGTTTTTGTTAGTTTAAAAATTATAAAAATAAAATTTGATTTTAAACAATTTATTTTAAATCTGTAAATTTCTAGTAGATTAAAATTATGATTAAATATTATATTATTTAAATAATAAATCAAATTTTAAAAGTAGAGAAGAATTACAATTAGGAAAAATATTAAATAAAAAATTTAATTATGATGATTAAATTTATTTCTTCCAAATAGACGATTATTAAATTATATATTTAAATAATCAAAGCATAGACAAATATAATTTAAAAAAATAAAATTAGTACATATTAAGTTATCAATCAGATTATAAAATAAAAAATTTTGTTATTGAATTTAATGGAAATAATCACTTTATTTAATTGGGTGATAATTTTTTTATAAAACCTCATTCTTAAATTAAAGAAAAAATTTATAATCATTTGAATCTCAATATAATCAATATTAATTATTATGAATTTTTAGATAAACTTAAAGATAAATAATAAATTGAGTAATATTTGATTTAAAAAATAGAAACTGAAATAGATAAGAATAAAAATTAGGAGATTTGATATAAATTTATACAAATATAAAATTTAAAAATAAATATAAAATTTTAAAATTAATAAAGACTTTATTATAAATTAATATTAATATCGAATCAAAATAAAGAAGGATTTATTTCTTAACTTACATTAAATTAAGATTAAATAGTTAAAGTAGCACATTTATGAGCTAATTATAATTTTTTAAAAATAGAATCTTAATTCATTATTCCTGCGATATATCCCCCTAAAAAACAATCTCCTGCCCCTATAGAATTAATTACTTCTATTTATTTTTCTTTCAAATTATCAAATTTATACTCAAAACCTTATTTTTCAATATAATAAAATCCGTTTTTGCCATCAGTAATAATCATAATTTATAATCTTGTATTTTTGTCTAAACTCATTAAATATTTTCTTGCTTTTTCTAATATCGATATATCTTATTATTAATTATCCTAATATTAAACAAGCTAGTTAAATTGCTATATATTTCCTTTATAGGTCGTAAACATAGGTATTAAATGGATCAATTTTAATTACTTTTCAAGGGAAATAGGTTCAAAAATAACATGATTTACATTCTGACATTATTACAAAATATAGTTAATAAAATCTCCGTTAAAATTAGAATCAATGACAATAACATCAGAATGCTAAAAATCAACAAACTAAATATCTTAAATTGAAAGAAAATTAAAAACATTCATGTCTGCAACTCCTATTAAGTAATCTCCTTTTGAATCTAAAACTGCATTAAAAGTGGCAGTCTTTTGATTTATAATTTTAATAAGTCCTTTATTTTTTAGTCCAACATTTTTTAATTATTGATTAATCATTTCATTTTTCAAGGTATCATCTTTTCCAATTGCTGATATTAAAAGAATATCTTTAGAATAACCTAATCTGGCAATGCATTCAGCGCAATTTCTGCCTGATCCTCCTATTTTCAAATCTATTTCACCGATGTTTGAATTATTAAGGATTTCATTATTTGAAGTTTTACTAATAATATCTATTACTACTCCTCCCAAAATTATTATTTTATTAATCTCCATATTTTATATAGTATAATCAATAACTAAAATAATTTTAAACAAAAATTAATTAATTACTATAAAATATAATGGACAAGAATGAATTTAATAATAATAAAATAAAACAAATAAAATAATGAATAACAATAAAATTTAATATATATTATTCATTTATGATGTCTCGATATTTAAGATAATGCATTTAAAGTTCCACTAAATCCTCCAACAATTCCAAAGATTAAGGCAGAATAATTAGCGATTTTTCTATTAGTGGTCATGGTATCTTTAAACTATGTATTATAAAGTAAGACAGGATAAATAAACTACAAAATAGTGCCGGAACTACTTCCAATAAGTCCAATAAATTATTCAAACTTAGGAGCAAGCATCGCAATAAGTGCCATAAACAAAACACAAATAATCCTCACAAAATTTTTCCTAATAAACTAAAATTTAGCTTGCCTATTCTAAAATTCCTTATAAAATCTTTACTTTTCTAATAAAATATACATTGCTTATGTATTTAAACTAAAGGAGAAATACACAACAAATACATAAGCAGTTTAGAATATAAAAACCCAATATTCATTTTTCTGATTATAATTGTAAAAGAAAATAGATTTGGGGATAGAGTTGATAGAGTATGATTGAATAAGACCGAAAGTTAAATAGAGGATAAAGACGGTAATGAAACAAGTATATATTAATGAAGGAAATTTTTTGGGTTCTTCCATGTTTGAGCGAATGTAAGATACTGTTTGAATGAATTCAAAGGAGTAGACTAAGGTTCCGAATACCAATGGAGCTTAGTAGATATTGCCCAAGAGAAGTTAAGAAGTTAGTTTTTAGTGGATGCCTTAATTCATATGATAAATTCCAAAAACTATTGTTATTTTTATAATAATCAAGTATTATTTTATTTTGTTTTTATATTTATATATTTATTAAATTTTATTGTTAAAATGTTTAATTTTAGAATAATTATAATTATTTTATTTAGCTTTTTTTTATATAAATAATTAATTAACTATTTTATTATTATTATTATAATTAATAAAATGATAAATTTTGCTAATATAATTAAATTGTTAATAATAATCGAATTAAAAGTCATTATTAATATAGTAATAAAAAATAATACTTGAAAAAGTAATAGCAGTAATAAGAATAATAGCAAATCCAACAAAACTAAAATACTTTAATTTATCAAAATTTCTTACTAGAGATGTAAAGAAAACTAAAATAGTAACGAGAAGAACATTAAGATAAGGGTTGATATGTATACCAAACAACAAGAAAATAACAGTAGAATATCTAGTAATAAAAATAAAGTAAGCAATTCCAACTCCTAAGGTTAAATTAATCTATAAGATATTATAAAAACTTTCCCATTAAGTTCCCAAGAGTAAACCAATAACATCCTCAAAATTAAATCTATCATTATGTTACTCAATAACCTCGTGAAACAGAATACAAGTATATCCTATAGCGATAGCAATGACAAATAGAAAAATAGTGCATAGGAGATAACCACCTGTATAGAAAATATAAGGCAGGATTAATATTCCTGTACAGATCAATGATTTGAAAGAATTTATTAAAGAAACTATGAATGTTGATTTTGTGTTTTCAAAAGAGGTTAAACTTTGAATTTCTAGGGCTTTGTCAGATTGTTCTTCTATAAGGCCAGAAAGTTTCATTACTGTTTTTAGATTTTTTTAATTTATAATTATTGAGAGAAATTTATATAAGGAGTTATTTAGTTATATATTATTTAATTTATTTTATATATTTATTCTAATAGCTTTTAATTTATATTATTGTTATCTATCTATTATTGTATTCTATTATATTTTTTTATATCAAAGCTTTTTTGCTTTTAGTCCTTATATATTATTTGCTTTATATATATTATTTAGTTGTTAACCTTTAATATTATTTATCTACAAATTTATATTATTTCTACCATGCATTTATAAATTGTTAATATTATTAAAATTTTGATTCTATTAAGTTATTTAGTAATTTTACCTTAATACTATGAGTATTAAAATTATTATGGTATGTTTGACTTATATTTTAATTGATGTTCATTTACAAAACAGGAAATATCTATTAATTTTATTTATTAAAATCTGCATAATTATTTTTAATATTATTACAGCTTTTTTAATTATCATTTTAATTGAAAATTTTATTAAAATTTTGGTTACTTTATTTCTAAACGTATTAAGTATGATTAAATTTCATAGATTTATCAAAAGGAGATAATTATTATTACTTTTAAATATATTAATTGTTACTTGATTATTTTGGAATGCTTTTAGATTCTACCAATTAAAAATTATACTAATTCTATTAAATATTGTCAACCAAATTCATGGTATACAAATTCATATTATGCATATGAATATTTTGATGATGTTGCTATTAATCATTATTGCTTTCAATCTAAGTAACCTATTATTTCTTGCCCAAATTATTATTGATTTATTAAGAATGCGAATTTATTATTTATTATTCATTATTTTAAGCAAGGTTAAAAAAATTACTGTCCTATTTCAAACTTGAATAATAATAATAATAATAATAAAATACATCTTAATTTCTTGATTAATTCCGTCAAAATAAGAATGTAATAAAGCTTATTAACAAGTTGGTCTCTAATTGGGATCCATCTTCAACAAACTCTTCATGAACTACAAAGCCTTTTTATCCATTTTTCCTAAATAAACTCTTTCAAGAGTTTCTGGCTTATTAACTTCAGGAATTTTGACTCCAATAAATCAAGGATTTTTATTGAGAATCTTATATAAATATTAACTCATAAATAAATTATAATCACGATAATAATACTGATAATAATATAATTATTTATATAAATACTTCCCTTTACTACTAACTAATATTACCTAGCACCTTCTAAATCTAATACAATTAATCGATTTCATTTTCTCCAGGAAATAAAGGCTACCCATCAATCAATTCTCCCATAATACAAGCAACAGCCCATATATCAATAGGTTTTCCATAAGATGTGTCTCCTAAAATAAGTTCAGGAGCTCTATACCATCTTGTTGCAACATAATCGGTCATCACTTCATCTTTCTAAGGCAAATATCTAGCAAATCCAAAGTCACACAGTTTTAAATTCCCTTTTGAATCCATTAACAGGTTCTCAGGTTTTATGTCACGGTGTACTACATTGTGTTTATGGCAGAAATCTAAGGCTTTTAACAGTTGATAAATTATTTTGCGTATAAATTCAGGCTTAAATTAATTACGTAAATTGTTAATATTTTTTTAAATTAAATTTATTAGCTTTTTTTAAATTTTATTTATTGGGGGTATTGTACGTCTAGCCCTTAAGGTTTTTCTTCTAATACTTCTAGTAAATTTTTGTCTACAAATTCAAAGACTAGGTAGATTCTACCTTTTCTTTTGAAAGCTTCCTTTAAGTCTACTACATATTCATATTTTAGTAATTTTAGCATCTTTATTTCTCTTTGAGTGTTTTTTAATATTACTTCATCATCTTCAGTGTCCTTGAACTTTTTTATAGCTAATGTGTCTC
>Ga0315908_10002837_pt1 | contig 12597 bp, 6 predicted proteins | sample LakEriMetagenome_12_FD_203520 | JGI IMG/M metagenome (GOLD analysis project Ga0315908, IMG submission 203520) | Freshwater fungal communities from buoy surface, Lake Erie, Ohio, United States - Buoy 4 MA124 | ecosystem: Environmental > Aquatic > Freshwater > Lake > Lake biofilm | place: USA...
AAATCCTGCAATTTTATTTCTTAATCTCTTAGTTGGAACTACTGATACTTCACTTAATATTTTCTTATTCACATGGAAGTCATTGGTTAATTTAGTATAATACTTCTCTATTAACACTTTAGCTGCTCTTTTCACAGTTTTAGTTCTTACTCTACCCATGCTTTTATTATTATAATTTAGATATTATTTATCTATTAAATTTATTATTCATCTTATAATAATCTATAATTTGATATTATTATCTCTAATATATTTAATACATTAATAAAAGCTCAATTGTTCCTTTTACAACTATAAAAGTAAATGCTTAAATTTATAAAAATAATATAATACCTAATATGAAATTCGTTAAAAACCAAGATCTTTAAATACTAGATGAATATTGCATAAAATAACATTAAAAACTAAAATTAATAAAATAAGAATCAATTATAAATAATAATAAATCTTATTATTAAGATTCTACAAAAAAAAACACAATATAAAAAAATATGAATAATAGTAGTTGTAACTTTATAAATTCAGATTCAATAAATTATTCTTGTATAAATAAGATAAATAATGACATAAATAAAAACATAACATTAAAGGATTTTGAGTCGTTAATAAATAAAAACAATAATTAACAAGAATATTAAATATTATTAGAAGATGATAAATTTAATTATATTGAGAATGTGATATTGGTGGAGAAAGAAGAGAGTAGTTTTGAATTTTAGAAAGAATTGAAGATATAAAAAAGGAATAGCTATATATTGGATAGGATATCATAAAAACTATTCTTTGGAGAGGATGAAAAATAAAACCCGCAAGATAACATGTTTTTCAAACTCATTAAAAACACCAATCTAGATTTTGAACTTCCTAATTTTAGAACATTATAATAATAGTAATAGTTATATTGGTAATAATAATAATAATAATAGTAATTATAAAATTAATAATAATAATAATAATAATAATTATAATAATAATAATAGTAATAATAATAATAATAATAATAGTAATAATAATAATAATAATAAATATAATTTGAATTATAAGAAGATGAGCTTGAAAGTATGAGCTGTGTGTGAATTTCATTGCTCTAAATTGATAAGCAACCTCTTTTAAAGAGTGAGATTAATGAGAGTAACATATCTAGATATAATTTAAATAATAATGAATAAGATAATGATCTGAATGAATTTAAGAGAATCAGTTAGAATCAACCCTATTCATTCTCTCCCATACTGAGTCCCTAAATCCCCGACTCTATCCATCTCTAAGAAAAGATCTATCTCAAATTATTCTTAAATTCACTCACTACCTATCCTTTCTACATTCTCGATCACAAACACTAAATTTATAACTTATAGTACCATCATCCTCATTTTATTGCTCATAAATCTCATCATTATCTTCATCCTCATCATTATAATCATTAAACCAATAATACATCTATCTCATTTGGAAAATTAATATCTAATACTTTCGATTTAAAAACTGAATAACTTTCTAAAAATTATCAGTTTTATCTCTAACAGAATGCTCAACAATAATTAAATATCACTTCTATTTAAAATAAATCCATTTATTAACACATAATATCAGAAAAATACTTGAATGATTATCAAAAATAAGAATGTTTAAAATTAAAAATTGTATAATAATAAGAATAGATTAAAGTAATAGTAAAGAATAGAGATAATAAATTAGGATGTTTTGTAAAATTGATGCATAATAACCCTTTGATATTGGAAGATAATTTAGTAATTATGCTGAATCAATCCTTTGGTTTTTATGTGGAATCTGTCTTAAGCACTGACTCTGTTATGCTTGAAAACTATTCTTCAACATTTCACCCTCATTACTTCAAAAACAATTCCCATTTCATATCTATCAATAATAATCATTCTCATCTTTCTATCAAACGTAATTCTTAATTTATATTCATTTAGACAAAAAAAAAATACAATATTTAATCAATAAAATCGCTTTTAAACACTATTCTTAAAATTAAATCCATCTTATAAATATTCTCATTTAATAATTAACCCAAAAATCAAACAATAAATATAATCTTAATTTTATCAAAAAAAATAATAGCCCTACCATTAAGTTGGTTTTTATAACTAAAAATTTGGAATTAGAAGTATTATATTATCAACAATATCTTTTTTATATTGTAATCTTATTATAATTATAGATTTTCGAAGAATATGATTCTTGTATGTTATTTTACAGTGAATAAAAGTAAGAGTTTGATAACAATTATTTAAGATTAGGAGAAATAATAAATAAAATAAATAATTAGTAAAAAAAGATTGAGGAGTTAGAGTACGAAATGTTTTTGATTTATAATAGTAATGAAAAACTATGGAAGATAGAAACAAAAAGAAAAGATGAATAATATTAATCAAGTATTGAATTAAATTTCCTAAGACTTAACGAAAAAATGATAAGCAAAAATCAAAATGTAATCAAGGAAGGTATAAACACTATTGTTAAGAAATCTGAACCTATTCTAAATGAGTTTTAATTGCAAAGAGACCTTGATGATATTAAAGTAAATATTAGAAATAATTAAATATTATTTATAATAATATCTATATAATATGATAATGATAAAAAAATAGGCGTGCTGAGTGGGAATTTAAAGGATGAATTTAAAGTAGAAATAAGAGAAGAACAGATGGATCCTTATTGGAAATGAGAGTGTAATGGAATTTGGCAACAACACTATTCGGATTGACGAGATTATTTTAAACCGACTTAGAACATGATTGATAAATACATAAAATATTTAAATAACAAATAATAAGATAATAATAACAAATTAATAAGATATAAAAAATAATAATAACAACAAATAAATAAAATAGAAATATGATATTAATAACAAATAATAATGATATAAATGATAATCAATAATCGGTAGCCAATCTCTATTACTATTAGTCCTATTACTAAGACTGCTACTCCATTAATAATATCTGTTTGATTTAAGCCATTTTCTACCTATTAAAATCACATTTTACACATTCTTCCTTCTGATTTTCCATCTCAATATTCATTTAATTAATAACCAATTTCAATCTTCCTAAATTATATTTCAATTAATTATTCTCATTCATCAACATATTCATTTTCTACTCAATCCCATTATCAACTTTTTATACTTATTTCTAATTCGATTTAAGATTCTGATGATGATTCTTCATATCAAGACTTTCCCCTTTATACTTTACCAAATTATTATTATGATGATGATCATTATTTTTTTATTATAGATTGTTATTATTATTGTTTATTTTCTGATTCTCATTTTATTTATCTTTTGATGAATTAGGTTTATTAAGCCTTGATAATTTTTTATTATTATTATTAGTATTCATACTGAAATCTACTTATTAAAAATCTCTTGCTTTAACAGGATCATAATCATTCATTACTCTTCCTTAATTAATATCAAAAAATCTCTTCATCCATTATGCAAACTCTAAATTGTCTTAGTATTTAGCTTTTGATAATTTTTCAACATCGATATACTTATTCAACTTGCATTTCAGAAATGTTTACTAAAGTATTTTAAAATTGTTTATATATTCCCACTCATTTTTTGCTTTCCATTATACTTTTGACATCTGTACCATTTTAGGAAAAAGACTATCCATTATTTGACAATAAACTGCTCCCGTCCCTAATTATTCGATTCTATCTAAATTTAACTAGTATTTTATATTTTTATTACTTATAAAAATTCATTCACCCATTGCAAAATGTCTCCCTTTGATACGAAAAAAGCACCTTCCATTATACCTATACTTGGTTCTGTCATTTTATATTTATATTTTTATATATTATTCTATTTTATTAACTTAATTTTCACTTATATTTTTATTATATTCATCTATATTTATTTATATTTATTCATTTTTATTTTCAATTAAATATTTTAATCAATAGGCTTATTTTTAAATTAATTTTTAATCATTTTTTTAATTTTTTATTTAGATTTATTTGTTATAAAAACTTTAAATATAGATTAATTAATAAATAAAAAAAATAATTTTAATAAAAATATCTTCTTAAATAATAAGAAAACTAATTTTTTGAATATATATTTTTTTAAAAGATTATATAAATTTGATAATATCTAAATAATAATTTTCATATTATAAAATATAAATAATAATAAATTCTATATTTAAAATATAATATATATTTATAAATTAAATTTTATTAAATAATAAATACGTGTAATTATAAAAAAATTTAATTTTAAATAAATATGAGAAATATTTAAAAAATATTAATAACTATATAATTAGTGTTATTGGTATTATGCGAAGAATAAGATTACTACCAATTATTAGGAGTTAAAAAGAATGATGACTTACAAACAATAAAAAAAGCATTCAAAAAGTTGTCTTTGAAATATCACCCTGATAAAAACAAGAATAATAAAGAACAGGCTAAAAACTAGTTTGCAAAAATAGTGAATGCTTATGAAGTGTTAAAAGATGAAAAAAAGAGAAGCATTTATGATAAATATGGAATTGAAGGAAATTAATAGCAATAATGGGGTGGAGGAGGGTTCAATGGAGGAGGGTTCAATGACGGGTTTCCAGATTTTGAGTCATTTTTCTAGAATAATAATTTCCAAGGAGGAAATGGTAACTATTTTAAATAAACTAATAAATTATTATTTATAATAAATATTTATATATAATATGTTAAATAATATTTATACATTATATAGGCCATCAATAATTCCATTTCAATATGGGCGGTAATAACTTTGGTGGCAATAATTTTCACCAAGAAGAAGAAAAAGTAAATAATTTCGAAAAAAGCGACGTAATCCTTCTGGATTTCTCAAATATCAGCAGATTTTATAGGAGAGATCAAGTATGGATCATTCTTATGTTCAAATCCAAAAAACAAAAGAAGAGTTTTGATGAGCTCAAATAAATCTGGAAAGATTTGGCTTAAAAATTTTATGGAATCTTTTAAGTTGCAGCTGTTGATTGTGATTTAGAGCAAGAACTTTGTGATGATGAGTTTAATGTATCTCGAACTCCTGAAATTTAAGTTTTTAAAAGTAATTTGGATTCCGAGACTTATATTTATAACGGAGCATTAGAGGTTCCTAAAATTGCAGGGTTTGCTGTTCAATTTATGGAGAGTTTTGTTTCTTATGTCTCTGACTCAAGTATTATATTTAATATATTATATTCTTTAAATATAATTGTTATCTTACTATAATATTTATTTTTATTATTTTATATCTATTATATTCATTCATTATATTTACTATTTTATATTAATAATTATTTAATATTAATTATATATATAAATGTATTTAAATAGACTACAATGAATTCATCAACAGAGACAAAGAAAAAAACAAAGTAATTTTATTTACCGCAAAAAAGTCAACTCCCCCTTTAATAAAAGCCCTGTCAAAAGATTTCAACAATAAATTATCATTTGGAGAAGTCAGAGAAAGCCAAACTAACCTAATATAAAAATTCGGAATAAAATAATTACCAACTCTTTTAGTAATAACTGACCCTTAAAACTACAAAGGAGAATTATATAAAGGTGATTATAAAAAAGACCAAATTATGAAATTCTTAAGAGAATATGCATACCAATCCAAAAAAGAAAAAAAACAATCTTAAAAATAAATAACAGAATACTCTCAATAGAAAATGTAGGAAGGATTCTTAACAACTAACGACAATAGTATAGGATTTCTTCTTATTGAAAAATAAGAACAATTAACAAAATGGTTACCAAAAATGTAAACATTAGTGAATAGATTTAATGATGATCCTATCAATTTTTTTTATATTGATTCTTAGTATTTTGATAAGATATTCTTTAATCAGGACTAAAAAATGCCAGTTATTTTACTTACTAAAGCCAAAAGAAATAGGTATGTTTAATGTCCACAAGAATATTTAAATAATCTTGATAAAGTTATTGATTTTATCGATGATGTATTGGGAGGCAATGGTTAATTTTTACCAATTAATGGACCTTTCAAAAACTATTTTCTATTTAAAAAACAAGATCTATGATCTTATATATATTATTATCTTATTATTTTTAACGATTTTTCACATTCATATTTTATTTCATATAATTTATAATTAAATATTAAAATATATTAACATAAAAATAAATGAATTAGTAAATTAATAGAAGTAAATAGTATATAAATAAATATCATTTTAATTAGTTCAAATAATTTGATAAATCTCATCATCAAATTCCTGAAAATAAGAATGATCATTCTGTTCTACAATATTTTTTATGTATTTTATCATAGAATTTATGTTAAAGCTATCTTCAGTCAATTATCCATCAAATATCTAAATTTAATTAGCCACAACTGACAAATAAGCTGAATCAGTTAATCCATCAATGTCCTTCCAAATTATCAATTAGGTTTAAGGATACAATTAAAATATCTAGTTTTATAATTCTAATAATTGTTATGTAAATTTATCTCCATATTAGATTTCAATCACTGGACTTTAATAAAAATCACTTCTTACTTAATTATCACACATTCTTTATTATTATAATTAAACATCGGTATTTAAATTAATAATTTCTTTTATATTTAAAGCGTTTATTGTTGATAATAGTTAAATAAATTAAAAAGTTATATATTTATATTAAGTATTTGTTTTTATTTACTGAAAAATTATATTTTACATAATTATATAATATAAAATTATTATGATCTCCTTTTTTGATGAGTATACTGAAATCTATCCTAACTTTCAACTTAATTTTGATTATTATAACGTAAGATTTAAATCACAGATTAATTAAATTGAGTAATTTAATCAATTTCTTAAAAAGAAAATAGATATTGATGAAAATTACAATCAATAATTGTAATTATTAATTAAACAAACTTAAGATTATTATTTATTCTCAAAAAACTAAAATAATAATAAATAATAACAAAATAAAATAGATTCTTCCTTTAAAGAAAAAATAGAATTTATGATAAATTTATGGGATGTATAACTTTGTTAATAAAATTAATTTAATAACGAATTAAATTCAGTTTTTAATGAAAATACTTTATTTATACAAAAATAATAATTTGAATAAAATTAATATCAAAATATTTAAGTTTAAGATACTTTATTAAGATAAAGTATTTAAAATCTTTTTAAATCTTAATAAGAATATGCCAAAATTTACATAAAATAGTTAAAATAAAATAATAACATAGATAATAATTTTATATAGTAAAATTAATACTAATAAATAAAAAATTTAATTTAAAATGAAATAGAAAAATATAATACATAATATGATATACTAATGAATTAATATAATAAATAAGAAGAACTGTTTATTAAAAATGAAAATTTAAGGTATTAATAAATCGAAGATAGTGTTATGAGATATATTGTTTTTATAATAAGTTTATTAAAGAATCTTTAATATGATGCTAATAGAATAATAGATAAATTTCAATAATATAATGATAAAAATAAACCAGAAATATAGAAATACATTGATGATAATATTGATTTAAAATATAAAGTATAAAAAATCGATAAAATAAAATTCTATGAAGAATTAAATTAGTAAGAATATTTTAAACACATATAATTCGATTTCAAAAAATCTGTAAGCAAAAGTTAAAATAACAATAATAAAGAGAAATATATAGGAAGAAGCTTAAGTACAACATAAGTAGATAAATTAATGGGAGATAAAAGTATTGATAGTATGGATAGTGCAATACAAAATTGTTTATTTTCTAATAAAAATTAAAATAATAAAGTTTTGGTTCTGCCTAATCAATAATTAATAATTTCATAAATTCAATAAACTATTTAAGAAATGAAAGTTACTTAAAATCTATTAGGAAAAAAATAATTAGAAGTTTAAAACGAAATCAAATATATAATTAATCTATTATATTCCAATTAATTATAGAATAATTAGTTGCCTATTATATAATAAATTATTGATTTTGATAACATTAAATTTCTTTTGAATCAAATTGAAAGTTATAATACAAATTAATAAGTATAAGAAACTACATTTGAACAATTAGGTTTTATTTTAAGGGCTGTCTTACTTTTTATATAATAAAATACTCCTATTTAAGATTATGAATTAATTAGTTAAAATGTTAAAATTGTGACTAAATTATGTACTATTTCAAAAAAAACTTATAAAGTCAACTATATTAATATCTTTTAAATTTATATTTAGCAAGTTTTAAATTATGATTTAAGTTTTTACAAAATATACTTCCAAAAAATTATGAATGATTTGTTCAAATCATCTAAATCTTAGAGAAATGAATTATTTAGTGAATAACTAAGCTTTTTAATTTTTATAGGTTTGAATTATTAATAATTGTAATCTTTAATAAATATATTTAAATAAAAAGATTTGAATTTATACTAATTTTTAATGAATTTTATATATGTAATTTACAAAATATAATTTTAGTTTAAGTTTTTCCAACTTGAAAAATAACAGGTGGATAATAGTTAGAATGTTATATGATTTAAATATAGATATAATATAATATAATATATAATATAATATAAAATATAAATGAAGAGTTTAATATTGGTTTTGTATTTATAAGTGATATATTGTAAATTTATTTCTGAAAATTCCAATTGCCATCCTGAATGTGCATGGAGATGTGATGATCCTAAATGTCCTGCAATTTGCGATCCTGTATGTGAGCCTCCAAAATGTCATACATCTTGTTTAGAACCCAAGACATCAGTATGTGAAGTCAAATGTGAAAGACCCAATTGTCAAGTAATATAAATATTATAAATCATAATATAATATTTTTAAAATAAACATAACAAATCAGTATAAAAAATAAATAACTAATAATTAAATTATATAAATAAACAACAAATTTATATATATATTAAGTTTAAATATAATATCAATAATAAATATAAAAATTAACAAATGATCATTTAACAAAAGCAATATATATAGCATAAATAGGCAATAAATAAACATAAAAATAACAATTAAAAATAAAAAATCATATTGTAAAAATAATAATAAATAAACATATAATATAAACAAATAAAGATAAAAACAGGCATAAAAATTAGATAAAATGTCCAATCCTACATTGTTCTGGCTCAGATTGTCCAAAATGTGTGACATTATGCAAAACAGCATTATGTGTTACCCATTGCATTCCTCCTAAACCAGAATGTGAAGCAGTATGTGAAGAACCAAAATGCGATTGGAAGTGTCATAAAGCAGAATGTCCTAAACCAAAATGCGAATTGGTATGTGAAAATCCTCAATGCAAACCTAAAGCAGATTGTTGTGCTTGTAATCCAGGAGTAATTGGCTCCATACCAAAATTCCCAATGTTTAAAGAGTCTGAAGTCAACCCACAGTGTTGTCAATGTTTATAATCATAATCATTTATTTAATGATCTTTTTATTATATATGTTATATTTTCATCATTTTTCACTCGAAATATTTTATTATCTAGTAATTTGCTATTATTTTATCCATTAATTTTACATATATTTTATAATTTATTTTTTCATCCTAATTTTTTTCATTTATTAATTAAATCAATTGTAATTAAAGTTCTATTACATTTTTATTTATTTCTAATTATGTAAGATGATATTTGCTTAATTCCAAATATTAGCACATTTATTTGTTTATTAAAATTTCTAATTACTCAAAATTTAAATAACTGAATTTTTAGTTATCTAAACTTTCAAAATTTATTTTTTGTTAATATCTAAATTGATGTTAATTTAATTTTTGTGTTGGTTAATTATTACTAATAATATTAAGCCACTAGTTTATAGTTATAAAATCTCCTTATAATTTTTATAAAAATTATTGTTCATTTTCTAACCTAAATTTACTTATTTTATTCTAATCTTCAAATAAGGTCAACAAGTAAATATAATCATTTTTACTAATAATTCCAGCTAAAAAATAATTAATTTTTATTACTTTTATTATTATCAATCATATAAAAAGTACACCATGCATTAATAATAAACTTTATGCAATATTTTTAAATATATTTATCTTCATTAAATTTAGAAGATTGAGAGAGAAATCTAAATAATTCTTTTTAATATATGTCACTTATTTTTAATTCTTTTAATTTATTTTTTAAATTATCAAATAAAATAGTTTTATCTTATTAATCTGATTAATTTTCACTGTTTTAATTAGTTAAAGCAAAAATTATATTTTTTTTTTCATCATTTTTTCTATATTTAAATTAAATTTAATTGAAAACTTATAGATTACTTTAAAAAAATAGGATTAATAAATGAAACACGGTAATATCTAAATAAAAATATTTATAATTTTTGGCATTAATATATTATTTCCTTTAATTCATGATAATCAATAAAGCCTAAATTATTAATATCTTTTAATTAAAAATGATTTTAAAATTATTTAATAATATCTTAATTAATTAATTATTTTATTTCAAGCTTTTTAAATAAACCTTAAATAAAAGATGTAGAATAAAATATAAATTCATTAATATCAAATATTTCATTTTAGTTAAAATCAAAAAAATCAATTAATAAATCAAGTTTTTTTTCTATTGAGCCTTTAATTCCTAAAATTAAAATATTTAAGCACTCATAAATATTTATCTATCCTTTAAGATCATTTTATTCTTAAATTAATAAAAAAAATTCTTCTTATTTTTCTTATAAAAGATTTTAAAATATTTCTGCAAATTCTTCAAAATTTAACATTTATTTAGTATAAAAATTTTATCTTAATATTTATAAATTGAATTAAATGTCTTTAAACTATTTTTTTTTTAACATTTAAAAAATATTAGTAACTCTTTGACTAATATTTACTTAAACTTCTAAGATATTTCCCATTAAATATAAAAATATTATAAAATTTACAAAATAATAAATAATTATAACTAATTTGATATATTTGGAGACAAACAAAAAAATATGTCATCCTTTTTTTTAAAGGTATTAAAAAAATAAAATAATAACAAGAAACTTATTTAAATATTATAAAAATAATCAGATTAAAGAGATTACAATGATATAGTATTCTTAACTTAAAACATAGTAAAAAATATTCCGTTATTATACGATACATTTTAAGATAAATTTCATAAAATGATATGTTAATCCATAAAAATATAATTTACAAAACCTGGAGAAATTTTATTTACTTAAAGTAAAAATAAATATTTATTTAAAGATGATTATGCTGATAGTTTACTAATGATAATTTCAGGTAAAGTAGCAGGATTGTAAATAGAGGATGAAAATAATGAAAATCAGAAAAAATAAAAATTAAAGGAATTGTAAATTTATAAATAAACACATTAGTAAATGATAAAAAAAATAGAAAATTAAATATAAAAAAATCTAGTAGTTGTTAAGGTTTTCAAAGAAGGAAATTCAATAAATGAATTTGAATTTGTGAAAAATATAACAAGACCTTTTTTTGCAGTATGTCTTAGTAAATGCGAGTTAGTAATTTTAAAGAAAGAAGACTTAGAAACTCTTATAAATAAAGATAAAATGGATTATGAAGTGCATTAATCTGTGATAGACTTTTTATAATAAATGCCTTTATTCAATTAGGTTTCACAAGTCTTTATCAAAGAAATGTATTTTAACTCTCAGAAAATGAATTTCAAACAAGGACAAATGGTTTATAATGTAAGTTATCCAGCAGACTACTTTTATATTGTCTAATCAGGAACATTCAAAGTATCAATAATAAATTAATATATTAATATGATGATTTAATATCAATATATATTAATATATAATATAAAAATTAGGTATTTTAAGAATTTTTCAACTAGAATATAGAAAACATTGAGAAGGTGGTAGTAAAAAGCAGGAAAGACCGTCCTAATATCTTTGCAAAACCAATGAACATCCAAATCTAAGTAAAAGAATCAGGTTAATATTTTGGTTTTGATGAATGCATCAACTCCGAAAGCAGGAGACATTAAGTTCAATGTAGTTCCGAAAAAGGAATATTAATAGCAGTACGTAAAATGTTTTTCCTAAAAAGAATCTGGCCTGACCATCATTTTAGGTCCAAAATAGAAGAAGATATCATCCTACAACACTAATTAGAAGATCAAGTATTTTTCCAATATAATCTCAACTAACAATCAACCCAAAGAGAACTCCAACGCTAAATAGTAAAAAAGATATCAGCACTCAATTCTAATAATAATTATAGTACTAAATTCAATTTGCCTGTAGATAAATTATAGAATTAAACCTTGAAAAGTTTCAGATAAAGTAATACAAAGAGATTGGATTAAAGTTAGAAGTAATAGAGGGTATTGGAATAGAGTAGGTCTTAATAGAATTTTGAAAGATAATAATAAATATAAGAGAGGATAGCTAAGTAAATCGAGAATTATAAATAACATTTAGAGAAAAAGAATGCTTTCAATTAGTAATAGTTTTATGGAATCAGGAGTTTATCTAAACTTGAAAATAATTAGTAATAAAAGTTTAAAAAGTTGATGCCTAATTAGGAAAATACGCTTAATCTATAGTTTCCTAGAGTCACTCCTA
>Ga0315908_10002838_pt1 | contig 12596 bp, 13 predicted proteins | sample LakEriMetagenome_12_FD_203520 | JGI IMG/M metagenome (GOLD analysis project Ga0315908, IMG submission 203520) | Freshwater fungal communities from buoy surface, Lake Erie, Ohio, United States - Buoy 4 MA124 | ecosystem: Environmental > Aquatic > Freshwater > Lake > Lake biofilm | place: USA...
GACTTCCTTTCCTTACCTAATTTTGCACTGAATAAGGAGGATATAAATAAAAATGCCCTTTTTATTCAACAAATGCTGTCAAAAAGAGGGGTTAAGTCGCAATTACTTGACTCCAAAACGGAAGGAACACCCGCAGCAGTGTATGGGGAAGTGATAGTGCCTAATGCAAAACAAACGATTGTATTTTATGCGCATTACGACGGGCAACCTGTTAATCCTGAAAAGTGGCATCCCGCTATAAAACCCTTTTTACCCGTATTTCTTTCGAAACCCATCGATAAAGGAGGCGAAATTATTCCTTTCCCTGCGGTTGGAAGTCCAATTAATCCGGAATGGAGAATTTCAGGTCGAAGTAGCTCTGATGATAAGGCTGGCGTTATGGCCATTATTCATGCTTATGATGCGATAGTAAAAAGTGGATTACAACCCTCGTGTTCCATCAAATTCTTTTTCGAAGGGGAGGAAGAGATTGGTTCCGTTCATTTGGGTGAAATTTTAGATAAACATAAGGATTTGCTTTCCTCTGATGTGTGGATTATTGCCGATGGCCCGGTGCATCAATCGGGTTTGCCTTTAATCGATTTTGGTGTTCGGGGAGATGTGAACATGGATATTACCGTTTTTGGTCCCAAAAGACCCCTTCATAGTGGTCATTATGGCAATTGGGCCCCTAATCCGGCGCATACGCTGGTCCGTCTGTTAGCCTCCATGAAAGATGACGAAGGTCGCGTGCTCATTAAGGATTATTATAAAGATGCCATTCCCTTTACCGAAAGTGAAAAGCTGGCATTTGCCAAAGTACCTTCCATAGACAAACAAATGCAACAGGAACTGGGTATTGCTCAACCAGAAAAGGTAGGTACTTCCCTGTTTGATTCCTATCAATATCCTTCCCTGAACATTAATGGTATTCGAAGTGCCGATGTTGGTGAAAAGGCGAGTAATGTTATTCCAACGGAAGCTGCTGTGACGCTCGATCTCAGGCAAGTATTGGGAACAGATTATTTACGGCAAATACAGAGAGTTAAAGATCATGTCGTTGCGCAGGGATTTTATGTCATTGATAGAAATCCAACGGATGAGGAACGGGCTAAATATAACAAAATCGCAAAAGTGACGGCCGATAGGGGAGGTTACAATGCCCAAAGAACCCCCATGGATTTGCCCATTGCGAAACAGATCATTGCTGCCGTACAGGGAGCAACCAAAGAAAAAGTGCTGACGTTTCCTACGGCTGGGGGAAGTTTGCCGCTGTTTTTATTTGAAAAGCACCTGAACGCGAAAGTGGTTAACCTTTGCATTGCCAATCATGATAATAATCAACATTCTGAAAATGAAAACACGCGGATTCACAATATTTGGGAAAGCATCAAACAGCTATCTGCAATCATGATGATGGAATAAAGCTTTAGCAAAAAAGTAAGGCTTGATGGGGAACCTTGTCAAAGGCACAAGTTATAATTTAACCGTTTTTAATTTTCGTTTATTTAGGTATTCTTTGAATTCTTCAAAAGTCATTCCCTGGGTTTCTTTTGAATTTTTTTCTTTTACTGCCCTAAAAAACTTAACAGTGTCGAATTCTTTTTCTTTTACAGCTTCTTTAGTTTTCATTTATAATAATATCTTTAGGTGAGCGAATATCTAGTGGAATGTAACCGTTTTTAATATTAATTGCGTTGTAGCCACGTATTCTGAAAACATTGACAATGTGTTTAAAGTTCCAACTTACCAAATAGTCAACTTTGTTAATTGTTGCACAAGCAATATGTCTACAATCATCCATACTGGTTTCTCCGACTACTTTCTCTTGAATATATTTTTCTGCGAGCTGATTGACTTCTTTAGTAATTTCAATAAATTCAATAGTTTTTTTATTGATATTTATGAAATGTGACTTAACTTTTTCGGGAGCGCTATCTAATTCATATTCAGTTAAGTCTGAGAACACGCAAACTATTTTTCCTGATTTTACCATTTCAAAAAGTTGAATTGTTTCTTTTTGAAATTCAATATCATAAACTCCACCAAACACAGAAGTATCAAAATATAGTCTTGGTATTTTCATAACATGAATTTACAAATATTTTAAGTCTGTAATGTTATTTTTTAGAAAATCTTGATGATAAAACGAGAATATGGAGACAAATAAATTTAAAACTGTTTCGCTTGACACAATGATTGACAAACACATAGGAAAAGTTGGAACGGAAAGACGTGATGCTTTTGAAAATGAATTAAGAATAGACTTGTTAGGACAGGCTATTAAGCATGCAAGATAGGAACGTAATCTTACTCAAGCACAACAAGGCGAAATTGTTGGCGTTCAAAAAGCTCAAATTTCTAAAATAGAAAACAGTGCCAAGATTGGACTTTCGACGCAATGAGGATTAAGGAATTGTAAAATTAGATTGTATTTTGAATCCAACACCAATTTTATCTTTTAGCATCTTTTTTTGAATAATTTCAGATTGGTGGGAGCGATAAAAACACTTATTTGCAACTATTGGCTCGATAATCAAACCTGCTAAATGTGGATGATATTCTTTGAAACTTAAAATGGTCTCTTCAAATTTTCTTCTTGCATCGATTAACCAATTACCTCTGAGTCTATTTTTAATTTCAAAAAAGAGGATAAAATCACTATTCATTAATAATCCCTCACATCTTTTTATCAAGCCATTACCATTTATATCTATGTTGTCGGATGCAAATTCACTGATATTACTTTCATCGTTATAGACATCGTAGGTTCCTGTCCGATATATTTCTACACAAAAGTCAATGGCTTTAAATAAAATATTATGTACATTATTTTCAATAGTAAAATCCCAGTTTACTTCATTATCGAACATAATTTTTGCAGGAACTCTCTGGTTAGCACTGGCATCACTTATTCCAAACCTATGGTTATTAATAGGTTGTAAGCAATGTACCAATTCATTTTGGCAATTACCTGAAGGGTTCGTACAAGGAGATGCAAAAAAATCTACGGACATAAATCTTCAATATCTAAAAGGTCTGAAAACAAATTATTTGATTCTGCGAGGCCTTCATTCAGATAGTTTTCATCAGATGGTAGGCCTTTATAGGTTTTCAGCTTAGTGATTTGTCCATTGTCCTCATTTAACTGATAAACCACTAAATCATTACCATCTACCGTTGAATTTAAAGGTACAATTTCATTCAATTTAGACTTTAATTCATTGGTATCAGCTCTCGGTTTCAGATTATTTGCTTCAACGGCTAAAGTCAAAAAATTGATTATGTATGGACTATGCGTAGTCATTATAAGCATATTATTCCCATTATTGAAAGATAAAAGGCTGTTCAAAAGTAACCTTTGGGAATTTGGGAATAAATTCTGTTCTGGTTCCTCAACAATATTCACAAAATACTTGCAGACATATTTCTCATTGATCTTTTTTTCTCCTTTTTTCAATGTTTTCACATCTAAACCGGACAGGTTGAGTTCTTTTAGTTCCTGGTTTCTCCTAATCGTTTGGTCAGTGCTCAGTAATTCTAATAAATTTTTCTCTCCTTGCTTAATAAATTCAATCAAATATTTAGTTACCCAAAATAAAGGGACGATAGAGTGAAATCCACTAGAGCCTTCAGTGAGTTTCAATCTTTTTTTACCGAATAGCAAGTAGTTTTGAGCATCTTTTGGATCATAAACAACTTTAGTTCCTGATATAGGTAATTCTACGGCTTTACTCTTATTGCTTAGTTGAGCATTACGAAATTCAACAGAATAATTTTGAAGGCTTCCAACGATAAGATTTGATACTTTATTGATATTTTCAATGGAGCTTAAAAAATTTCTTTCAGCTGGAACATACATAATTTTAGGAAGCTTGATTGATTTATCGTTTAACAACCTTGCCTCAATTGATTTTTTAATGCTGTTGGGATTACCAACTAATTTTAAGTGATAAGTTGCACCCTCGTATTCTATTTCTGTATTTGTTTCCAGGTAATTCTGAAGTCTGTGAAATTCTATTAAGTCTATGAATCCCTGATGTGAAACTGGATTATTAATATCACCCCTAATGATTGCCTTTTCAAGCCACATAAAACTTGAAATGAGCTTAGCTACTGTGCTCTTACCTGATCCCTGATTTCCGATAAAAACGGACACCTTTTTAATATCTAACCATCCATCGTTTTCGAGATAGCCGTCTTTGATAGGTCCGAAATTTTTTATTCTTATTTTGCTCATCTGCTTAATATTCGTGTAGCAAAATTACGATAATTAGTCACCTCAATATCATTTTCAACCATTTAGCTTTATACAAAGGTAACTTATTTTTCATTCACCCTGGCCCAAATTTTGATTATCAACATGGATAGGAATAACTTTCGGAGAAATAGTCTTTTGTGAAAACCAAAATCTGGATTTTTTTAAGACTTTAAGCCTGAATTTGAATTCGTTGTAATCGGTAATTACAAATGCACCAATTTTGGTAAATAAGAATGCACCATTGACATAAGAATAACCCAGGTGAATGAACTCCTGAATGATGATTTGTTCGATATGGTCCTTGGAAATTACTGCCATATAATATTTATTTACATAAACGTTTGCTTATTGAAATAATGTTTGTATTTTTACATCAAGTTCATCTTTCAGTTGAAAGAAGGAAATCGAAGAACGCAAGCCCAGATGCTCTGCGTTTTTTGCTTTTTTAGAGTATCTCATTTAGTCTTCTCTTTGTATATTTTGCCATTATTTTGTCCCTCTTTATATCCTTGCCTGTAAGGTAGTAAGCTGTTAGTAAATAATACTCATTTTTATTTCTTAATGGCTCTAACACCACAACATATTTTTCATCATTATCATAAAAATAGGTTTTATAACCTTCTGGTTCTTTGACAGAGAACAAATACATATTTTCATTTTTGCCATTGTCTAAATGATATTTTACCCGGTGTAATCTTGCAGATCTATGATTATCGTATTCCCGCTTTCTGGGAGTAGTATATACAGGATTTCACGGAATATGGATAGCGTTTATTTTATGCTACTTTTTTACGATAGGTTTTAAAGTTGAAATTTACCACTAACACTCGGTTTTGAATCAGGATTTACAGGATTTACAGGATTACTGAGAACGTCTTCGTTTTAAACGTAATGTTAATTCGTAGATATATTCTTTCGAATAAACTCACAGATAGCCTCGCCATCTTGGCACTATAATTTTAATTCATCCGGGCTTTTAGACAGCCTCTTTCATGATACAGTTGCATTTCCCTATTGTCGGAACAATGGCACGGCACAGTCAGGTAATCCATCTCATCAGGTTTCCAATTTTATAATCTATCCTATTAATCAAAATAATCACAGTTCAGACAGAAAATGCGCGCTCAAGTTGTTAGCGTATTTTGTATGCTCATCCCTTTTTTTCTCCATTTCATTTTCAAAAAAAGGACAATATTTTCACTTTTTATCCAATTTGGGGTTCATTTTGGAACAAATTTCTTTGATTTCATTAAAATCAAAGAAATTTAAGGATGAAATATTTTAGGAATAAGTTGAATGATTTGACATTTGTCCATTACAAATTTAAAAAATCATAAAGCGATGGCTAGAATTTTATTTTTAATGATGCTTCCTTTTGTGTGTTTTTCACAGATAACTCCCAGGGAAGATATTCCAGTTAATAACATATTGAAAGAGAAGGAAAATTTGAATACCAAGCGAAAAGCTTTTTATAATCTGGATGAGATTAAGGTACGCTGGAAGAAGGCGGCATTAGAGAATTGTCCTGGGGTTCCGTGTGTGGTTGCACCTTCTTTTACCTGCGGTACCTCTACCGTTTCCGACGTGGATGGGAACTCCTACGAAACGGTTGCTATTGGCAACCAATGCTGGATGAAGTCCAATTTAAGGGTTATGAATTATAATAATAATGACCCTATACCTGACTCAACAAATAGCACCTGGGGAACGGCTATTATTGGAGCTCGCACGGGTTATGATGTAAGTGTAGTGCCATTGAATGACTATGTTGGAACTTTCGGCTATTTGTACAATTGGTATGCTGTTAATGATGCAAGAAAAATATGTCCTTCGGGTTGGCATGTACCTACGGATGCAGAATGGACCATTTTGATTCAAGCTCTGGATCCTTCTCAAGTTGTAAATGGTACGATATTTGGTACTCAGAGTAATACCGCAGGGACTGTAATGAAATCACAAGCAACAAACAGTTCTTTTGGTTCTGGTTTAGGATGGAATCCTGCTACTCCTACACCAAGCCCCGGGACTAATACAAGTGGTTTTTCCGCTCTCCCAGGTGGTATTCGCTTTAGCATTGGTAGTTTCGGCGGTTTTAGAAGCGAAGCTCAATTCTGGAGTGCTACTGATGACAACCCCAACACCGCCATCCGCCGCAAACTGCAATTCGGCGATGGCATTGTTTACAGGCTTGGGAACAATCAAAAGTCAATTGGTTACTCCGTTCGTTGCCTCAGGGATTGACTATTTGACTATTTTGGGTGAATCTTGCGAGGGGGTGACGCTGTGGTTTTTTTTGCCCCCTTTTATAAGGATTAAAAGTGAAATCACCAAAAAAGTTTTACACCAAGAATAGTTGATTTAGGCAGAAAAATAAAGAAGTTGATAAAAGTGCCCAGGGGAACCTTGTAAATGGATTCCTTTGGGCGTTTTTATTTTGAAAAATAGATGCTGTTTACGAAAAATTATGTACAAGACGATGCATGCATCATATTGTCCGCATAGGAACATCACAGATTTCTTGCCTCCCACAAACCTATAAAACGATTTTTCACTGAAACACCTTTTCGTATAGAAATAAAATATGTTTAGAATTAATTTTGGATATATTTATGATTATCTTTTATTTTTACAAAGATTAACGGTTTAATAGTAGATAGTTATGATATTATTGTTAGGAGGATTTGGTGTTTTTTTTTCGGCTTTAATAATATTTTATAATAAGGGTTATAGGTCTGCTAATATCTATCTGGGTCTTTTTTTGTTTTTTTTCAATTTCATTATTATATCCCATTATATTTATATTTTCAGCGAATCTGCTGAGGTAATCTCCTTTGTATTGCGTGTTCCAATTAATGCTACATCCTATGCGGTAGGTCCATTAGCTTTTCTTTATGTTAGGTCCATCCTGAGGGATAATGCAAAGCTTTCCAAATTTGATTGGTTTCATTTTATTTTTTTTGCTATTTTTTTTTCGGGAAGATTATTGAATAATTTATCAGGTTGGGATGGTCAATATCAGGTAACGGATGAAATTCTGAATAATTCATGGAAAAATTTTAGCCATTTTAAAATAAATCAATTTTTGCCTATGAGAATTAATTATATTCTTAAGGCAATCCATCTTTCTATTTACATCCTATTGATTTGGGTGCTTCTTGTAAAGAAGAATTTTAAAAAATCATCAATAGATAATGGTATAAATCATACCAAAATAGTTAAAAGCTGGCTTTATTTTTTTGCCTTAATTATTACCCTTTTATTCTTTTTACTTGCAACGGTTGGATTTTTGTTTTTTACTTTGGAGGATAAAATTTCTTTTCAACATGAAGGAAAATTGATATTTTCTTCAATTTTTATTGGTCTATTAATATTAATTCTTGGACTTATCCTGTTTCCGCAGATCCTATATGGTATTCCAACGGATGGCTCAATGTCTGAAGAAAATGGGAATGTAAGTAACGGATTCGTTGATAATGATAAAGAAAGCTTTTCATTTAGTGAAGATTACATGAATAAAATTAGGCTTTTACTTGAAAACTGGACAAATCAAAATAAATTTTTAGAAGCTGACTCAAATGTTCATAGTCTGGCAAAAGATATTAATTTGCCAGTTCATCATATTCGATTTTTTTTAGATAAAATTAATAATGAAAAATATATTGACTGGCGCAATAGGATGAGAATTGAGTATGCCATAGGTATTATAAATAATCAGGATGAAACAGACAAGACCCTTGAAACCTTAGGTAAGGCGTGTGGTTTCAAGTCCTATTCAGCGTTTATGCAAAATTTCAAACAATTGACAGGGAAACTTCCTTATGAATATATCAGAGAAATTAAACAAAAAAAGAATAACATATAACGGGGCGGAAGAACAGGGTTAAGGTCTTTGCGTGTTGACCTACATCACAAAGGGGAACAGGGCCGCCATCTTCGTACCTCGCACATCCTACACCAAAAAGGTGTATCTTTAGACAATGAAAAGATTCTTTAATACCACTGGATTGTGTAATGCTGAAGATCACTACATGGTAGATCCGTTTCGTAATATGTATGATAATATATTGAATTTGATAGATTCAAAGCAATATTTTCTAATACATGCACCCCGGCAAACAGGTAAAACTACTTTTTTGCATGCTTTGGCTCACCGCCTGAATAAGGAAGGAAATTATGTATCTGTGGTATGTTCTTTGGAATCAGCGGGTTATAACAGTATCTCCGTGGAAACGGCCAATGAGGTGTTTATACAATCTTTGTATTTGACGTCTAAAATTTTTTTATTGCCCGATGCTTTACCGCCTAATCCGGATGGTTATTCACCAGGTAACTTATTACTAAGAAATTATCTTACCGATTGGTGCGATACACTAGATAAACCATTGGTGCTATTACTCGATGAGGTGGATGCTCTCTATGACGATGTGCTTATTTCTACCTTACGTCAATTACGAGACGGTTTTCAAACCAGACCTAAACATTTCCCACAATCTATTGCCTTGGTAGGACTAAGAGATATACGTGATTTTCGCACGCGAGCTAGAGCGGATAATCCATCGATAGGTTCAGGGTCGCCTTTTAACATAAAAGCAGAGTCCTTTTTTCTACCTGTTTTTTCAAAAGAAGAGGTACGTGGATTATTGAACCAACATACCCATGATACCGGTCAGGTTTTTTCAGAAGAGGTCTTAGAAAAGTTATATGCCTATTCGGGTGGACAGCCCTGGTTGACTAACGCGTTGGCCAATGAGGTGGTAAGTAAAATTTTAAAGAATGATTATTCCCAAGAAATTACCCTGGACTTGATTGAATTGGCCAAAGAGCGCCTCATTGAACAGCGACAAACCCATCTGGATAGCTTAGCGGACAAGATTGATGATCCGAGGGTTCGACCCATTATCATGAGTATCATCACGGGTGATTCTCCAGCTTTTGATGGAGCGGATGATGCCATAAGATATTGCCGCGATTTGGGCATAATCAGCACGGGAAATCCTATCCAATTTGCTAATCCGATATACAGAGAAATTATAACCCGCATTCTGACCATAGGCTTTTCCATTGGCATCAATCAGGATATTGCTCAAACGAGTTGGTATTTAAATACCGACGGCACACTGAATATGGACAAATTATTGGATGCATTCACCAAATTTTATCAACGCAACGCTGAATCGTGGATTGATAGATATCAATACAAGGAGGCAGGACACCAATTGATGTTGATGGCCTTTTTACAACGGGTCATTAATGGGGGAGGGCGCATTGAAAGGGAAATGGCAGCAGGAAATGGACGGACAGATCTGGTTGTTTTTTGGAAAGAACAAGTCATTACGATAGAAATTAAAATGCACCATGATAAATGGTCAGAACCTGAGGGTATTGAACAATTAGGCCGTTATCTGGATAGACTGGGTCAAAAAACTGGGTATATGGTGTTTCTCGAAAAGAAAAGCGCGGTAGAATTATCTTGGGAAGACCGTATTCGTCGGGAAGTACATATTGTTGACAACAAGGAAATCATATTATATGCCATGTAGGGGCGAATGGAATTCTCCCTTTACGGATACAGATGCATTACCCTATTGTCGGAATAATGCCACGGCACCGTCAGGTCATCCATCTCAGCAGGTTTCCATTTTAATAATCATAGTTCAGACAGGAAATGCACACTCAAGTTTTTAGCGTATTTTGTATTCTCAGCCCTTTTTTTCCATTTCATGTTTAATCGAAGTTACATAAATCTATTTTTCAGAAGCTCAAATTAGATGATGTGTAAAATTGGGCAATAAACTGACACGCAGGATGACTTAAAGTCACTTTGCGGGGCTGACCAACTAATACCCAAATAAGTAGTGATACAAAATAAAATAAGCCTTTTTTTATTGCCCCTTATCAATTATTTGAAAAATTCTCTCTTTAGATATTTTAAGAGATTTAGCAATGATTTCAACAGGAACATCATTTTCATTAAGCCCCAAAACCGCTTCTATTTCTTTATCTTCTTGAGCTTTTTTAATGATGTCCTTTGAGTCTATCTCTATCGAATGGTTTCTACTGGCAATACTCATCAAATGCCTTAAATATGCATCATAAGCTTTACGCTCCTTCTCGGGGAGTTTCATGGCATCCAATTTCTCATTGGCTTCTTTTAAACCTTTAGCTGAAAAAGTTGGTTTGATTTCGTCATTTTTCAGGAAGTATATCCACTCGTCTAATTTATCATTTATTTTATTCTTAAACTTCCCTATCTTAATTACCCAAAATTCTGGGTAAATTTCATGCACCCTTGTCTTATTGTACGCTTCGATTTGCCGGTCAGAAAGCCCCAAAATATCGCCCTTGTGTATGCCCTTAAATATTGTTGTGCCATGATAAACGTAATCTTTCCCTTGTCCCAGGTCAAAATAGGCAATAGTAATCGAAATGATCTTCTTCACGTTGGCATAAGCCTGGGTTTCCTTAATGTGCTCGGTTATGGCTTTTGACGCCCCAAAAAGCATCCGGTGAAAATAGTCATACTCTTGGGTATTCTGGACTTCGATTATGACAAGTTCTCCTTTGTGGTTTTCTACCAAGATATCTACTCGGTTGAACTTATCGTCTTCCTCTTCCTTGTTTCCCTCACTGTCGAGTATTTGTTTTATCCGTACTTCTTCGCCAAGCAACTCTGACAGAAAGCCTTCGAGTATGTCGAAGTTAGCTTTGTGGCGGAGCATTTTTTTCATCGCCCAGTCGAAGCGCACCAATTTTTTGACCATTTCGGTTAACTTTTTACCAAAGATAAGATGTTTTAGGGCATGAAAATGATAAATTTTTGTGTTAAAACTGTATTACATCGATCATGTCCATGTTCGACGATGCAATATTAGCACTTTTATTAATTTCCAAAGAAAACCTTGCAGAACAAGATTTCTGCTGTACTTTGATTTTGGCTGGAAATTAGATAAATTACATAGACAGTTTACAAAGACCAGTAGTGTCTTTTTGTAAGTTTTAAATATTTTACTAACTAATAAACTTAAGTTAAATGGAACAACAACATCTTGATCAGTTCTCCCCTAAAAAAAAGTGGTATGTTTATTTTATTGATTTTATCATGCTTTTTGTAGCTGTAACCCTTGGTTTTTTAGCTGAGAATGTAAGAGATCAACAAACGGATAAAAACAGGGAAATTTCGTATTTAAAAAATGTTCATGAAGACCTATTAGTAGATATAAATAAGTTTGAATTAGTTATTTCTTCTAACAATTTGCGTCTGCTTATGCTGGATTCACTACACATGGAGATTAACAAAGCCAGTCCTGATCTACCTTCGCTGTATTACTACATTCGAAATCTTGCACTACGAACTACTTTTGAAAGTTCCCATTTAGGATTGGACCAGATTAAAGCTTCTGGGGGATTTCGTTTAATTCAAAATGCTAAAATAATCGCTGGCATTCAGGATTACGAGGGCAAATTAAACAACTCAATGAAATTACAGGAGCTCAGAGAAGGAACCCTTGAGCAAGCACGATTTAAAATGGCTGTGGTCTTTGATGCAGACACCCATTATCAGATGATCAAAAATCAAAATATGGGTGATAGTAAAAATATATATGTAAGATTTAATCGTCCCGCCTATGCAGCTCCCTTTGTGGTAGGAGACCGTGAAACATTTAATGAACTGATTAATTTAATTAATCTAGGTTTAAATGGTAATTTATATTTAAATATTCGATATAATGAATTAAAATCTATTGCAAAAGCATTAGATGCTGAAATTATGGAGGAATATGGTAGTCAATTTGTTGATTAATAACCCACCTCAAATAAAATTTGTGGCAGGATTGTGGCAGGATTGTATTTGGGGAATGAGATGATAAATTAGGACAGAAGGATTATGAAAGATTTTCTAATCCCAAGTGACTTAAAACCACTTTTTAGGTTTCAATACCATTTTTTTTGTTGATTTCAGGTAATCTAAATAAGAAAAGAGAAACTCGGTTTATACCAGAAATTCATCAAGTACAAATGAAAATTTGACTGCATCTGAAATAATGCATATCTTTAGATAAAAAATAAAGAATATGCGAACACTCAATATTTCAATATCAGATATGGAGTTTAACCATTTAGGTATCAAAAATGAAAATATAACTTTTCATGAGTTTACAGAGTTGGTAAAAAGGGAAGTAATGCGAAATAACTTGAATAATTGCGTAGCCTTAGCAGAAAAATATGATTTATCATCAATGACAATGAATGAAATAAATGAAGAGATAAAATCTGTTAGAAATGCAAAAAATCGTCATTGATACCAATGTTATTGTTTCCTCACTTATTCAACGGTCTTATCCATTTAAAATAGTTT
>Ga0315908_10002839_pt1 | contig 12596 bp, 7 predicted proteins | sample LakEriMetagenome_12_FD_203520 | JGI IMG/M metagenome (GOLD analysis project Ga0315908, IMG submission 203520) | Freshwater fungal communities from buoy surface, Lake Erie, Ohio, United States - Buoy 4 MA124 | ecosystem: Environmental > Aquatic > Freshwater > Lake > Lake biofilm | place: USA...
GTCGCCGAGATACGCGACCACGCGCTGCCGCGATCCGCGCGCCGTGCGATACGACTCGACGAGCGCCCAGTATGTGTGCCGCTTGCCGCTCTTTCGTCGCTCGCATCGTCGCAGGAACATCGAAGCACTCCGTCGCTCGGATGCTTCAAAGATCGCGAACCCGGAAGTGAAAACTCAAGGGCAAGGTCTTCACTACACGGCCGTTCGCGGAGCCACACGCTGCCGCGTCAGCACTTACGATCGATGGACCGCCCAAAAATCCAAAAAAACGGCTTCCAAGTGCGTAACTTGGGTTAAACCATCCGCCGAATCTCCGCGGGCTTGGATTTCCGATGGGACGAACATCAAAGGCATAGAACACATCTACTCTTGAGGATGCCAAGTCTTTATCGAGCGTTGGATACATGCGGTTCAAGGCAATCTCGCCCCGCACGACCTCGCCAGGTGCAATTCCGACAATTGCCGCGACAGGGTCATCGATCGGAGCAACGCCTGCTTCGATAGCCGACATCGCATCATCGGACTTGACCAAGAACAGCTCAATGGAATGCCAATGCTGCCACGGGAGGGTGCACTCAAGAAGCTCGATAGCTTCGTCGCCATTGTTGGTGATTGAAATCGCGATCGATCGCGAGTCTCCTCCCGTGTAGCCAACCTCTACGGCGACATCGACCGGATCGTCATTGTCTGGAGCATCGTGCGGCGCAGGAAAACGAACGCGGCTGAACGCCTCGGCAAAAGACCCCCACATAAAGGCCGCGATAGCGAGGCTTATGAGGGCCGCAGTGCCGAGCAACAGCCGCGACAATGTCTTGCCGCGATACTCGGTGGCGATCCATGCCACGATCAAGACCACTGGCACAAGCGTCACAAGTATCAGCATGGTGCTTCAGGCACTGGGCGAACGGCCCCGATCAATGGCTCGCGGCCAAGAGATTATCCACGCCGCACGGCTTCATCGCGAGTCCATTGCATCGGGTTGTTATGTCACGACTCAGCGGCTCACGCTCAGTCGGCAATTCGGCAGTAGAGCACGCCTCTGTTTTGGTCGACCCACACCTGCGGGCACTGCGAGCCGCCACCGGCCCCGACCACGTTCTGCGCCACCGCCAGATCGAACCAGCTCAGGTCTCGAAAGATCCCTGATTGAGGCGGCCTTTGGTCCGCGGCGAACCGGTCCGTAGGTACGGGGGCTAACATGGCCCCCGGCACGAGTATGGCGGCGTGCTTTAGGCAGACGGCGACCGGCGCCTCAAACCGCAGATACTCCTCGTGCGCGACCCCGGCACTCCAGCCTGCAACACGAATGTTTGTGGCCTCAGGCGGAAGCGGGATCCTGCAGGCTTGTGACGCTTCGAGTGCCGTCGCGAAGGCGGCCGGCTCATAAACGCGGAGGTCGCTCATGATCGCCGTGGCTGTAGCGCGGATAGCGATCAACGCGACAATCCCTCCGGCGAAGATTACTGCCGGAATCGCAACGAGGAGTAGAAGTGTGCGCCTTGACATAACCAATGAGCTCAGTAGTCGAGTGAGCGAAGCGAACTCGATCTACTGCAGCGATCAGTTCGACGGCTTATGCTGCGCCACCGAGATGCTTCGCATCCAAAAACGCGGGACGTTTGGCGCGTCGATACTGCGTTACGCTCTACGGCGAGCATCAACGTAGTTATGCTGCGCCTAGAGCGTAACGCAGGTGTCAAGTCGCTGCGCCAACCCTCCAGTCGATGATGCATTATCTAGTTCCGCATAAGTCCGACGAACTTGTAATTCTACGGTTCCGTATAAACGCGGTCGCCGCTGGATAACGCTCGGCGACCACTTCTACGTACCGTCATTATCATCATGCCGCACCAGGACTTGCGACGCAAAGCCAAACGGCGTGTTGCCGCATTACGCGTTTTATCCGCTGGACAATCACCCCTGGCAGACTGGGCAAAAGCGGGGTGCTTTGGGTGGGGGCCACAACCTTCGCTGCCGGGATTGCCAAACGCCACCCTCGCCGCCTCGCCCCCCCGAGCCGCCGTGGCGGCCGTCATCGCGCCAGCCCCAATCGGTCCGCAGGGCTACGAACAGACACACCGCCTCGGTTGAGCACGTGCGTGTAGATCATCGTCGTCTTCACGTCATTGTGGCCCAGAAGATCCTGCACCGTGCGGATGTCGGCTCCATCCTGGAGAAGATGGGTCGCGAACGAATGCCGCAGAGTATGGCAGGTCGCCCGCCGCTCGACTCCCGCGCGGATCACTGCCTCGCGAACCGCCCGCTGAATAACCGTCTCATGGATGTGATGGCGGTAGAAGCGGCCCGTTTCCCGGTCACGAAAGTCACTCTTGCCGGCGAACACCCATTGCCACGCCCAGTCAAGCTCCGCGTTCGGGTGCTTGCGAGCGAAGGCATTGGGCAGCATCGCGCGGCCTCGACCGGCTTCGACCTCCGCCGCATGCTGTAGCCGACGCTGTTGGAGCAGCCGGCCGAGCGGATCACGCAGGCAGGCTGGAAGCACCGTGACCCGGTCCTTGTCCCCTTTGGCCTCCCGGATCGTGAGCACGTTGTGCGTCATGTCGATGTCCTTGACCCTTAATCGCAGCGCCTCCAGGAGCCGCAGCCCGGCGCCATACAGCAGCATGGCCACCAGCCAGTGCTGCCCGGTCAGGCATTCAAGAACACGTCGTACTTCGTCTGGCGTCAGGACCGCCGGCAGCCGCTTGGGCCGTTTCGCACGGACGATGCCTTCCATGCGCTCCAGGGGCCGGCCGAGAACTTTGTCGTACAAGAACAGCAATGCCGCCAAGGCCTGGTTCTGTGTCGAAGCCGCGACGTGCTCGCCGACGGCCAGGTGTGTCAGGAAGGCGTTGACCTCTGGTTCAGCCATGTCCTGCGGATGCCTGCGGCCGTGAAAAAGCACGAATCGCTTCGCCCAGTGCACGTAGGCCTTCTCCGTGCTGGTCGCCAAATGCCGCAGCCGTGCCGCGTGCCGAATCCGATCCAAAAGCCGCTCCGGCCTGGCCGCCGAGCCCCGGGAAGTCGTCGCCGTGACGTTCATGATCGCCTGCTCCTGCGTAAATGGTGAGGCCCGCACCATGCGGTTCTCTATCCCATAAAGCGAGCGCCAGGCCGATCAGGGGCAGCGGCATGTTTTCGCGGCCGAAAAACCAGGGTCCCGGCCAAGCGCTGCACGGCCCTCACGCCGTCCTGGCCGGGCGGGGCCGCGCGTAAGACGCCCACCGCGACGCGGCCCAAGCCAGACGTCACCTCACCCGGGCGTCGCCCCGCGGTGCTGCATGTCGGCGAGCGTCGCCCGCCCCTTGGCCAGCCGCTCCTCGAGCTCCGCAAGCTGCGCCCGCTCCTTGGCCACCACCGCCTCCGGCGCACGGGCCGCAAATTTCTCGTCGGCAAGCTTGGCCTGCTTGGCCTTGATGAAGCCCTCGGTCTTCTCGTTTTCCTTGATGAGCTTGGCGATCTCCGCCTCGACGTCGATCAGCCCCGCCAGATCCACGGAGATCTCACAGCCCGCGACCGCTGCCGTGGCCGCCGCCGCCGCCCCGACGGCGTCGGGCCCGATGGCGGTGATCTCCGCCACGGCCATCGATTCCAGCGCCGCGTGCAGCGGCTGCAGCCGCTCGGCCTGGTCGCGAGCCGTACGAATCGCCACCTTGACCCGCGTCCGCGGCGGCACGTTCTGCCGGGCGCGCACCTCGCGAATCGCCGCCACCAGGGCCAGGAAAGATCCGAATTGCGCTTCGGTGTGCGGATCGATCCAACCGACGGGCGGCCGCGGCCAAGCGGCGACCATGATCGAACGCGGCGGCAGCCCGTGGTCCCACGGCATGCGGCGACCGGCCGCCGTCTCACCGAGGTGCTGCCAGATCTCCTCGGTCACGAACGGCATGATCGGATGGAGCAGGCGCAGGATCGTGTCGAGGCCCAAGAGAAGCATCGCGCGGGCACGATCGCGGGTGGCCGGATCGGCGAGCCGCGGCTTGCAGAGCTCCAGATAGGCGCTGCAAAACTCGTCCCAGGCGAATGCATAGAGCACGCGGGCGGCCTCGGCGAACTTGTACTCGTCGATGGCCCGCGTGGCGTCGCGGGTCACGCTGGCCAAACGGCTGGCCAGCCAGCGGTCGGCGAGTTCCGCGGTCGACGGATCAGCGATCGCGGCGGCATCCACCGCGGCCGCGTCAAAGCCCTCCAGGTGCATGAGGACGAAGCGGGTGGCGTTCCAGAGCTTGTTGGAGAAGTTGCGGCCCGACTCGAACCGCTCGCTCACCGCCGGGCCACGGGGCAGGGCGAGGTCGGCCGCCGCGGTCGCCCACTGGGTCCGGAACGGCTGGCCGCACTTCGGGCAGTCGATCCGCGGCCGGATGCGGTTTTGCACCGTCTGCTCGACGAGGCCGCCGCAGGCCGGGCACTGGAAGTCGACCGGCATCCGCACGTCCTGCGTCTCGGTCGCCATGCTGGCCAGCGCGAACCGCAGCGCATCGGCGCCGAGCGTGTCGATGACGTCGACCGGATCGACCCCGTTCCCCTTGCTCTTGCTCATCGTCTCGCCGTAGCGATCGAGAATCTTGGGGTGGATGTAGACCTCGCGGAACGGGCTCGCGCCCGTGTCGAACAGGCCGAGGATCACCATCCGCGCGACCCACAGCGTGAGGATGTCGCGGCTGGTGACGAGCGTGCTCGTGGGATAGAAGCAGGCCAGTTCCGGGGTGGCCCGCGGCCAGCCGAGCGTGGAGTGAGGCCACAACGCCGACGAGAACCAGGTGTCGAGCACGTCGGGATCGCGGACCAGCGGTTTTCCGGCGACGGTCTCGATGGGCAGCGACTCGTCGCTCGAGCAGACGAACCAGCCCGCCGCGCCGTCGGCCGTCCAGGCGACCGTGTCGCGACCGCCGAACGCCGCGGCGAGGTCGGCTTCCGTCACGCCCGCCACGTGCCAGATCGGAATCCGATGGCCCCACCAGAGCTGCCGGCTCACCGGCCAGTCACGCTTTTCGGAAAGCCAGTCGAGGTAGGTTTTGGCGTAGCGCTCGGGCACGATCCGCACGCGGCCGCTCGTCACGGCGTCGAGCGCGGGCTGCGCCAGTTCATCCATGCGGATGAACCACTGGTCGGCGAGATAGGGCTCGATCGGCGTCTTCGAACGGTCGGAATGGGCGAGCTCGATGAGCCGATCCTCGACCTGCACCAGCTGGCCGGAGGCCTCGAGATCGGCCACCACTTTCGTCCGTGCCTTGGGGATCGTGAGGCCGGCGTAGGGCCCGGCCGCATCGTTGAGCGTGCCGTCGGGGTTGAGGATGTTGACCATCGGCAGGTCGCACCGCCGGCCCACGTCGTAGTCGTTGGGATCGTGGGCCGGCGTGATCTTCACGCAGCCCGAGCCCATCTCGGGCTTGGCCCACTCGTCGGCCACCAGCGGGATCTCGCGGCCCAGCAATGGCAGGCGGACGTGCCGGCCCGCGCGGGCCATGGCGGCAAGCGTGACCAGCGTCGGCAGGACGTCGCGGCGGCGGACGGCGATCTCCTCGAGCTGGGCGTCGATGGTCGCCTGCTCCTTGGCGGGAACCTCGGCCCGCTTGGCCCACAGCGCGGCCTCCGCGGCATCGAGGGCGGTGGCGGGATCGGGATGCACGGCGACGGCCGTGTCGCCAAGGAGCGTTTCGGGCCGCGTGGTCGCGACGGTCACGCTCACCGGCTCGCCCGCCTGCGGGGCGACGACGTCATACCGGATGTGCCAGAAGTGCCCCTTCACCTGCTCGTGAAACACCTCGTCGTCGCTGACGGCCGTATGCAAAAACGTGTCCCAGTTGACGAGCCGCTTGCCGCGACGGACGAGCCCCTGCTTGAAGAGGCCGAAGAAGGCCGCCCGCACGGCCCCGGCACACTGGTCGTCGAGCGTGAAGCGGGTGCGGTCCCAGTCGCAGCTGGCGCCGAGGTCGCGGAGCTGCCCGAGGATTCGCTTCTCATACTGCTCCTTCCAGGCCCAGATCCGGGCCACGAGCGCGTCGCGGCCGAGATCGTGTCGGGAGAGTTTTTCCTCCTCCAGGAGCCGCCGCTCGACGACCGCCTGGGTGGCGATGCCGGCGTGGTCGGTGCCGGGCATCCAGAGCGTGAGAAACCCTTGCATCCGCCGCGTGCGGACGAGCAGGTCCTGAAGCGTGTTGTTAAGGGCGTGGCCAAGATGCAGCGCCCCGGTGACGTTCGGTGGCGGGATGACGATCGAATACACGGGCCGCGTGTCGCCTGGAGCGGCAGGCTCGGCGTGCCATGAGCGGTCGGCGTCCCACAGGGCGCGGCAGCGGGCCTGGGCAGCGAGATGGTCGAATTGCTTGGGAAGTTCGGGCATGGGGCTCCTCGCAGTGGCCCCACATTCTGCCGAGGACATGCCGATCCCGCCACCGCGGCTCCCAGCCACGGGCGACCGCGGGCAATGCCGGCGGCCGCCTACCCGCGGGCCAGGAAATAGTGAAACGAGTCGGCCAGGGCGAGCCAGGAGGCCTCGATCACGTTCTCGCTCACACCGACCGTTCCCCAGACGGCATCGCCATCGGTGCTCTCGATCGAGACGCGGACCTTGGCCGCCGTGCCCTCCTGGGCGTTGATCACGCGGACCTTGTAGTCGAGGAGATGCATCCGCGCGAGGTCGGGATAGGCCGCCGCCAGGGCCTTCCGCAGGGCGGCATCCAACGCATTGACCGGGCCGTCTCCCTCGGCCACATCATGCCGCACTTCGCCATGCACGGCGAGTTTGACGGTGGCCTCGGTGCGGACGTCGCTGCCATCGCGACTTTCGACGGCGACGTGATACGACCGCTTCTCGAACGCCGGCCGAAACGTGCCTGCCAGGCGGTCGACCAGCAGGTCGAACGATGCATTGGCCGCCTCGAACTGCCAGCCCTCGTTCTCCAGCCGGCAGACCTCTGCCAGCACCGCGTCGAGCAGGCCCCGGTCGCCCTTGACGTCCGGCCGCGTCACCAGGGCGGCGATGTTGGAGCGGCCGGAGAGTTCGCTGACGAGGATCCGGCGGGAGTTGCCCACCGCCTCGGGCGGGATGTGCTCGTACGACTCCGTCGCCTTGGCGACGGCATGCACGTGCATGCCCCCCTTGTGCGCGAAGGCGCTCGAGCCGACGAACGGCTGCCCGGGCCGGTAGCTCATGTTCGCCGTTTCGTAGACGAACCGCGACAGTTCGGTGAGGTGGGCCGTGCCCGAGCCCTTCGCCGCGGCGCCCGCCAGCACCTGGTATCCGGGCAGCTTGAGGGCCAGGTTGGCCACGACCGAGATCAGGTCGGCGTTTCCGCACCGCTCGCCGATGCCGTTGATCGTGCCCTGCACCTGCACGGCGCCGGCGCCGATGGCCGCCAGCGAATTGGCCACCGCGAGATCGCAGTCGTTGTGGCAGTGGATCGCCAGCAGCCGCGGGCAGCCGGCGGCCTGCAGGGCCCCGTCGGCCTCCGCGAGGATCCGCACGACCTCATCGGGAAGCGTGCCGCCGTTGGTGTCGCAGCACACGATCCGCGTGGCCCCGGCCCGGGCGGCGGCCACGATCGTGCTCGCCGCATAGTCGGGATCGAGCTTCCAGCCGTCGAAGAAGTGCTCGGCGTCGTAGAACACTTCCCGGCCAGACTGCGTGAGGTAACCGACCGTATCGGCAATCATCGCGAGGTTCTCCTCGCGTGACACCCCGAGCACGTCGGTCACGTGGAAGGCCGAGGTCTTGCCGACGATCGTGACCACGTCCGTGCCGGCGTCGAGCAGGGCCCGCATGCCCGGATCCTCGGCGGCGGTCATGCCGCGGCGCCTGGTCATCCCGAAGGCACAGACCCGCGAGTGCCGCAGTTTCAGGTCGCGGACGCGGGCGAAATATTGGGCGTCCTTCGGATTCGAGAGCGGATAGCCCCCCTCGATGAAATCCACGCCCGCCTCGTCGAGCCGGAGGGTGATCGCCAGCTTGTCCTCGAGGGAGAAGTTGACGCCCTCGCCCTGGCTGCCGTCGCGGAGGGTGGTGTCGTAGATCTCGATGGTGCGCATGCCGGCTATCTTAATAGGAATCCGTGTGCTCCGAAGTGCGGCCCTGTTTCAGCCGCCCGCGCCGCTCGTTGCCCGTGGGCAAAGCGCTCCCCGGCCGCTTCTGTTCGGCGCGGCAGTTACCTTTATCTCCCTCTCCCTCTGGGAGAGGGCCGGGGTGAGGGTGCAGCGGGCGCGCGGGTGCCTGCGTGGCGTCTCCGCAGGCACCCTCACCAGGCCTTCGGCCAGCCTCTCCCAGAGGGAGAGGCGAGAGAGAATAGCCGCTAATCCTCTTCGTCCTCCTCGTCGGCGTCGAAGTCGGAGGAGTGCTCGTCGTCCTCCTCGTCCCCGTCCTGATCGAGGTCCGCGAACGCCTCCTCCCGATCCTCGTCCTCCTCGGCAAAGAGCTGCGCGGCGGGCAGGAGCTCGGCGTGCGGCTGGATCTTCAGTTTCCGCGGGGCAGGGTCCGGCGGGAGGGGAGCGGAGCCGTTGCGGGCCGCCCACTGTTCCATGGTGATCAGCACCTCGCGGGCCTGACTGCCGGCATACTGTCCGACGACGCCGTCCTCGGCCATGAAGTCGATGAGGCGGGCCCCGCGTCCGTAGCCCACGCCCAGCGCCCGCTGCAGGAGCGACACGCTGCCCCGGCCCTCGCGGATCACCACCTCCACAGCCGCCTCGTAGAGATCGTCCTTGTCTTTCGGGCTGCCGCCGCCCTTCGGGGCGTCGCCCGACGGGGCCGGCTGCAGGTTGACGAGCTCCGCCGCGTATTGCGGCTCGCTCGTGCCGATCGCTCCCATCACCCGGTTGATCTCATCGTCGCTGACGAACGTGCCCTGGCCGCGGAGGATCTGGCTCGTGCCGGGGGAAAGGAACAGCATGTCGCCGTTGCCGAGCAGCTTGTCGGCTCCGCATTCATCGAGCACCACACGGCTGTCGGTGCGGCTGGCCACCTGGAAGGCGATCCGCGCCGGCAGGTTGCTCTTGATGAGCCCGGTGATCACGTCCACCGTCGGCTTCTGCGTGGCGAGGATGAGGTGGATGCCGACCGCGCGGCTCTTCTGGGCGAGGCGGATGATGTGAGCCTCGATCTCCTTGCCGGCCGTCATCATCATGTCGGCGATCTCGTCGGCGATCATCACGATGAACGGCATCGTGGTCGGGATCGCGGCCGCCTCCTCGTCGCTGGCGGGATTGATCCGCTTGATCAGCTCGTCGCGGCCCAGGGCGTTGTACTGCGTGAGGTGGCGGACGCCGACCTTCGCCAACAGGGCGTACCGCTCCTCCATCTTCTCCACGGCCCAGGCGAGGATCGCCTCGGCCTTCTTCATGTCGGTGACCACCGGGTGCATGAGGTGCGGCAGCGACTTGTAGGGCGTGAGTTCGACCATCTTGGGGTCGATCATCAGCATCCGCACCTCGTCGGGCCGCCGCGTCATCAGCATCGAGACGATGATCGAGTTCAGGCACACCGACTTGCCCGTGCCCGTGCGGCCCGCGATCAGGAGATGGGGCATGCTCGCCATGTCGACCACCATCGGATTGCCGGCCACGTCCTTGCCGAGGTAGATCGGAATCTTCATCGTCCGGCTCTTGGCCTGCGTCTCCTCGATCACCTCGCGGAGGCGGACCATCTGCCGGGTCGTGTTGGGAACCTCGATGCCGACGGAGTTCTTGCCCGGGATCGGGGCCACGATGCGAACGCTCGGCACCCGCAGCGCGATCGCCAGGTCGTCGGCGAGGTTCGTGATCTTGGCCAGCCGCAGGCCGGCCTCGAGCTCGATCTCGTACTGCGAGATGACGGGGCCGGTCTCGATCTCGACGACCTTCACCTTGAAACCAAACTCGGTGAAGGTCTTCTCGAGCACGCGGGCCCGCTCGCGCACCTCCTGCTCCTGCTGGTCGAGTTCCAGGTGCTCGGTGGGCAGCAGGAGGTCGAGGCTGGGCAGCTCGTAGTCGGCCGCCGGATCGGGCGCGAGCTCGAGGGTGGCGGTCGGCTTGCGGCGGCTGGCGAGCGACCGGATCGGCACCGGGACACGGGCCGGCGCGGCCGCGGGGGCCGCGTCCGTGGCTTCTTCGTCGTCCTCGACCGTCTCGTTCGCCGACTCCTCGACATCCTCCTCTTCGACCTCGTCGACCACCACCGGCGGCTCGCGGCGGCGGACGCGGATGGTCGGCTCGGAGTCGTCCTCTTCGTCGTCTTCGTCTTCATCACCACCGGTCGCCTGACTGCGGCCGGCGGGCCACTGCCGCATGCCAGGGAAGGCAGCCGGCGCGTCGGCGGAAGCGGTGGTCGATGCAGCCGTGCGGCGGGCTGCGATCCTCGTCGCCGCGGCACGCCAGGCCGCGACGAGGCCGCCGCCGATGGCCGTCAGCCCGCCCGCGATGCGCACGAGCACGGTGTCGCATGCCAGGAACAAGCCCGCGCCCGTGACCGCCGACACCACGATCGCCGCCCCCGCCCGCGCCAGATAGGCCTCGGCGAAGAAGCGGCCGAGGGCGCCGGCGCGGCCGCCCGGCCCCCACAGGGGACGGTCGATCCAGTCGGGCAGAAACATCGCCAGGAGGGTGCAGACGCCGACCGTCGCCAGGGCCGCACCGGCCGCCCGCAGCGGCAGGTCGGGCATGGCCCGACGCCGCAGCAGGGCGATGTCGAAGCCCACGGCGACCGCGACGACGAACCAGGCACCGAGCCCGAAGGCTTCATACAGGCCGGTCGCGATCGTGGAGCCGAAAAGCCCGCAGGCGTTGGCGGCCCGGGCGTGCGGCGGAAACATCCGCGGTGCCGGCGGATCGGCGGGATGGAACGAGGCCAGCGCGACGATCAGGAACGCGGACGCGGCGAGCAGGCCGAGGGCCGTGAGGTCACGAATCCGGTCGCGTGGGGCCGTGATGGGTGGCACCACGGCGGGCGCCGGTGCACCACCCCGCGGAGCGGTGCGGGCAGGGGCGGCGAAGGGGGGGCCGGCGCGATCGACGATGGCCATGGAGCGATCCTCGGGGACGGAGTTCCACGGCAACTCTACAAGCCGGTTTTCGCCCGGTCGGGCCACCGGGAAGCCGTGGTGCCGGCCGGCCGCACGCTGCCTGACGGTCGTGCGGATTGCGCAAGCCTTGGCGGCGGCGCGTGCGGTTTGCCGGGCGAGGTGGCCGATTACCCTGCTCTCCGACTTCATCGGCCTCGAGGATTCGCTCCGCGGCGGAAGCTCCCGCTGACGGCACACGCATGGAACACCTGGGAACCGTGGCGGTGGGGGTCGGCGCCGGGCTGGCCTCGGGTGCGCTCAATGCCGTGGCGTTTCTAATCTCGCGGCATCACGCCACGACGAGCCCGGGCGGCGGCCAGCGGCTGCTCGTGCTGGCGCACGTGGTGATGGGCATCGCGAGCCTCCCGCTGCTCTGGATGCTCTGGCCGGCGGGGGGCGTCGACATCGCCGGCTGCCTGCCGCCGCTCGCCGGGTTGATCGGCTGCTACCTCGCCAGTCAGGGCTTCCTCTTGGCGTCGCTCAAGCGGGCCGACGCGTCGCGGGTGGTGCCGCTGCTGGGGCTGAAGATCGTGATGCTGGCGCTGCTCGTGACCTTTCTCCTGCGGACGCCGCTCGACGCCCGGCAGTGGTTCGCCGTCGGGGCGACCGTCGTCGCCGCCGCGGTCCTCCAAGGCCGGCGCGATCCGGTGCCCGCGGCAGTCGTCACCATGATGCTCGCCGCCTGTCTGGGCTTCGCCGCGGCCGACCTCCTGATCATCAGGCTCATCGACGCCCTGCACGCGGCCGCACCGGCCCGGCCCCGACTGTGGGCGAGTAGTCTGGCGCTGGCCGCGACTTACGTCTCCTGCGGACTGCTCGCACTGCCGTTCGTGCCGGCCAGGGGGCCACGTCGCCACGGCGAGTGGGGAGCGGCGGCGTGGTACGGCGGAGTGTGGCTCGGCGGCATGGCGGCGCTCTACGTCTGCTTCGGGCTGCTCGGTCCTGTTTTCGGCACCGTGCTCCAATCGTCGCGCGGGATCCTGGCCGTTGTCTTCGGCGCGGCCCTGGCGCACCTCGGCTGGCACGAGCTCGAGCAGCGCGTCGACCGGGCGACGCTCGTGCGCCGCGTGGCCGCGGCGCTGCTGATGACGGCGGCCATCGCGGTGTATGTGGTCGACGTGGCGTGAAGGCGGTCGCAGGTGTCGCTGGGCGCATCGCAGGTGACCCGTTCGTGCCCGGTGCCGGGAAGCCTGGAGCGTGGTGTGCCGACCCGTGAACAGGGGATCGGTCCGGCCACCCGTCCAAGAATCCCCGGGTGGAAACCCGGGGACTCCGGACATCAAAACCACCCCGCCGTCCATGCCGGATGACCGCACGCAATTTCCCGCTTCAAACCCCACATCTCATGGCACCCGGGATGACATCCAACCCGGTGTCCCCCGGCTTCCGCCGGGGGCTTCTTGTGCCGTGCGCGTCTCCAGCCAAGAGCGAGCGGCTTCACGCTGAAACGAACACATCCTCCCTCTCCCGCCGGTCGCTGGTCGCTTGCCGGGCCTCCAGCCCGGCCGTCAGGCGAGGATTTCCTTCACGACTTTGCCGTGCACCGAATGGTTCACGCAAAGCCAC
>Ga0315908_10002841_pt1 | contig 12594 bp, 5 predicted proteins | sample LakEriMetagenome_12_FD_203520 | JGI IMG/M metagenome (GOLD analysis project Ga0315908, IMG submission 203520) | Freshwater fungal communities from buoy surface, Lake Erie, Ohio, United States - Buoy 4 MA124 | ecosystem: Environmental > Aquatic > Freshwater > Lake > Lake biofilm | place: USA...
GCAATTGTTTGTTTAAGCTAATAATTCAAAAAGATATTTCAGATAAGCTTAAAGAAAAATATCTCATATAAATAATGAAATTATTTTCATGTTTTGATTTTACTTCATAATTACAGAACTGCAAGCCTTTTTCAGTTTTAGTAAATTCAATAATGTTGTTGATAATTTAATAAAAAGAGACAGACAATTAGAATTAATTATAAGAATAATAAAAATATATCATTAGCAAAAATATACAAAGGCTTCTTAATAATATTATGCTTAGAATATTAGAAAATTCAAATATTTAGTAAATATTTAATCTGTTATTTGAATTAATAATAAAAGAAAGAGAAAATTAGAATAAGATAAATAATAATTAACCAGTATGGTTGATAACTTTGATAGTAAAGTGTATTTTACCTGATACTTTAAAATATAAATAAAAGAGCTAGTAATTAAATCTTGATATGATATTTTAATAATTTATTTAATATGTAAATATCTTTAAGTATCATAAAGAAGATATTGGATTTAGAACTATTAAAACTATTCTTCAAGAATTGGCAAGTATTTATTAATTGTAGTTATATCATCACTTTCAACAAAATTATTATAATTAAGCTCCATTAATTTTAGAATGGATTTTTAATATTCTTTCTGTTAAAGTTCCCAATTTTACTAATAATTTTAATAATAACAATTAAAATATTCTTGTAAATAATAACAAAAATTATGATAATAATTTCAATAATAAAAATAATACCAATAATAATAATAATAATAATAACTAAATTAATTAAATAATTTCTAAAAGCATTCCTTTTTAAAATAATACAAATTTAATTTAATAAACACATTCGTAAGTTTCTTTTAATAATTAACTCAATAATAATATTAAATTAAATTAAAGTAAGACTTTGAATGTATAACCATAAACATAATAAGTTAATACGGAATTTGATAGTATTTCTGTCTAGGAAAAAATAAATAATATAAAGTAAAAATACGGTCAACTTATTGCTTCTAACAATCTTAGCGAAGTTAGTAATACATCTATATATTTAAAAACATAAAACTCTAATGATTTTAATTAAAATCAAAACTTGAATGATAACAATAAAAACAAAATAGAAACAATATAAAATTAATAAGAAATTTTGTAGAAAATCACATAAATTTAAAATTAGTTAAAAAAATGAATAAGCTAATAACATATATTTATTTTTTACTTTTATATCTAAATATTTTATCAATTTTTTATTAATTTTAGATTCGATTTTGATTAAATATTAACACTAAATTTTTTTTATTTTTTTTCTTTTTATTATTCTTTATTGTTTTTGATTTTTTGATTAAAACTAGCTAATTCTTGTTATGTTTTATTTTTGTATTCTATAAATTTTGTTTCAGTTTAATTTAAAATTTGATTATTTTTTGTATTGATATTATCAAGTCGATTTAAATCTGTTTTAGATTATTTTGCATCATTTTTCAAAACTTTATTTACTGATTCTAATTATTAAATTACTTTAAAATTCTTATCAATTTATTGATTCAAATATTAATTTTTGTTTTCTTAAAATTATAAAAATTAAATTACCTAAATCTTTAAGTTTAGTAATCATTGTATTATTTTAAATATCTTTTTCATTTAGTTTTATTTCATCTAATTAAAACTTTTCAGTTTAATATAAATCTTTTACTTAATAAAATAGTCTTATTTTTTTAAGAAGCATAAATAGATTTGTGAGTGTTTATTTATTTTTATAATTTAAAAATCCTAAATTATTTTCTTCTGATTTTTAGTTTATAATCTGTTTAAAATTATTTTTATCGACTTATAATTCATTTTAAAGTAACGATTAAATTTTTTCAATATTTTCTTCTTTTTTTTATTCAATAAATTCTTTTAAATAACATTTCATTCCTTATTAATAAATATTAAATCTTATCTCTAAATCTCTTAATTAAATATTTTGATTTTTAATATCTGTTTCTTGTAGTTTTTTAGTCAAATCTTTTAATTTTTTTTCTTCTTAAACAGAAATGTCTTTTATTTCTAATAACAATTTGTTCATTTCATCTGATAAATATAAATCATCATAACAATCTAAATAAGTTCTAAACAAAACGTTGTTATTAACAGAAATCTTATATTCTAATTAAATTATAAGTTTTTATATAAATTTAAAAATTGTACTATTAAATATAAATTTATATATTTAAATTACCATCTAAATTAAACTTCATCTAATCTTTTTATAAATCAAGTTATTTAAATTAATTAATACTTTTTTGATAATGAGTTTTATAAAAATCTTTTAATTGTTTAATATTTTATTATAAAAATATTTATAAATTGGAATTAAAAATGCGGATATTTTTTTGGAATTCCTTTTTTATTAGTACAATTGCCTTACCTTTGTTTAATGAATCAATTTGAATATAATTTTACTCTACCAAATGTTAGAATTAATATAATTAATTGATTAAATTATTGATAAAATTGTTATATAATTATTCGATATTATAATAATTATTATTTTGATGATTTATCCTACTTTAAATTTGATTTTAATAGAAATTAACTCCTTCCTAAATTAATATAAGATCAACATAATCAGCTAATTTATCGCATATTTTCATGGATTGAGTTGGTTAATAAATTTCAAACTTTTAAATACAATTGTTATTATTTAAATGATTCTTGCCTAACTATTTATTCAGTTATTAGGAAATTTTTTGGAAATAGTTTATTTGATCTGCATCTCTTAATCTTTCAAAAGGTAAATTATTAAATTTCATTACTAAAAGAGTTTCTTTAAGTATCATATTTCTGATATTTTATTTCATTAATTTTATTTGAAAATTTTCATAATTATAAACATTATCACTTTCAAATATTTCTATATATATAAAAATATAATAAATAGAAATGATTAAAATACAATTTCAAATAAAATAATAATAAATTACCATCTTTATTTATCATTTCATTGATTTAGCTCTTGATTTGTATAAACAAAGATGCAATTTAAGTTCTTTTTGATTTCTGAATTTCAAGTAAACTTGATTCAAGAAATTCAGCAATATCATATAAAGAATCTTCGAAAAACATATTAATATCTTTATAATGTTTATTTTAATAAATGTCTTATACTGTGAAAATTTGATTGATTAAATTCATTAAATCAGATTAATCCTTTTCAATAAAACTACTATTTTTAGACAACTTTTTAGGTTTAGGAATATATTAACTCATAAAATAAATTTAATTTTCCAATTTATAAACTTAATTAAACTTTTTGTTTAATAAAGTTCCCATAAACAACTTCATTTTCCTTAAAAAATCATAATCCGTATCTTAATTAAGTCTGTAATTATTAATTTAAGAAAGTAAAGCAAGAATTAATTAATAAAAATACTTCTTATAAAGTTTCTACAAATAAATGTAAATACCTTCCGAAGACATTGTAACAAGCGGATTATTTTTTATAGATTAAATATTAGATTAGATTTTCTCCATAATTAATTATACATTATCAATATCATGTTTAACTTTAAGTTATATTTTTTTAATTTTGATTAGATTATTAATTTATTTCTTATTATCATTGAGTTAAGTGTAATAATTTTTTTTAGGGTCTGGTTGGTCATTGAGTTTGATTTAATGGTAATTTAACAATTATTTATTAAAGTAATAAATATATTCAGAGTTTGTTTCTAAGAGAGATTAGTAAAGCAGAAATTGCACAATGTTCTTAGTATAAAACAAAATATTATTAAATATAAATAGTTGATTTCATTCTAAATAATGAATTGATTTGTCCTATATTTAAAAATATAATATATCAAAGTATTTTATTTAATATAAAATATATTATAATATTCTAAATAAAAACTTTGATCAGTCTCTTGCGATGATAAAGTCTGAATTGAGAAGGAGGTGATTGGAGAGAGTTAGATTTGATGTTCTTGTTGCTAATACGGAAATTTTCAGTGTTTCCTGATTTCTTTATGAACTTTATTACCTATTAATTTAAATAAATCATATCAACAAAATAACATTATAAAGTTATAAAAAAATAACAATATAATAATGTTATAATATAATATTAATATAATAATAATAATATGATAAATTTTTTAATAAAATACAATAATAATAATAATAATAATAATAATAATAATAATAATAATAATGTAATATAAAAAAATAACCTATTCGTCCTCCTCACTCTCTTGTTCCTGGTCATTAACCCTATAATCTTCAGTCTCATAGTTTTGAACCTCTTAATTAATAATATCTGAAATCTTAGGCACAACAAAAATACTATAATTTTCAAAAATATCCTTATTCTTTACATCATTAAAGTAATATTCTTCTATTTCTTCCTCACCTTTAATCTAAAATAATTCTTTTTCGAAAGGCAGTTTTTTCTAAATCTTTATTATTTCTGCTCTGTTCACTATTGCTTATATTTTTATATATTAAAAGTTTATATCTTTCAATAAAGTCTAAGCAAAAATATCTATTGCTTATATTGATTGCTCCTTTTGTTTTACAGCTGTTGATATTTTTTCCAAAAATTTTATTTCTAAATTTTGTTTTTTCATCATTCTTATTGTATTTGTACTTTGAATTATTTTCTATTATTTTTCTTTCTAATTTACTTATTAAATTAAATTTTCTTTGATTTTGAAAATGTTGTAAAAATTGTTAAATAGTAATTTTCTAGTTTGAGGTTTATCTAAAGTATTATCAATTAATTATAATTCTTTGAAATAATAATTGTTGATTTCAATTCCTATCGTTATGAGTTTCTAAAGAATAAAAAAAACTTTGAAAAACTGGACAAAGTTTTACATTTTGACTTTGCTTTAAATTAAAGGAATCCAGTCTGTAATATTAGTAAATTTGAATTGATCAATTAGCTAAATCTTATCAAATTTATAGAAATGGACCAATAAATTATTGTTAATCATATTATTAGGTTCAGACTAGAAACAAACAAATTTATCAAATTACTAATTATTAAGTTTTAAAATATCTAGTTACTACTAAGTAATTTGAATTTATACACTGGAAACAATCAAAACATCTTGCAATTTGGCTCTCTTGTTAATAAACTACACTAAATATTTCAAATACTTTTTATAATCCAAAATTGTGTTATTATTATTATTAAATGATTATTTAGAGTTATTGATTTAAATTTAACTAATCATAGAGTTCATATTCTTTTAATGACTCAATTATTTAAAAGGAAGGCTTTCTTTCCTATTATTAATGTCTTGATTAGAATTAGAAGAATTTTTAACAATGAATGGCATTGAAAAATAATTCGTGTTAACTTCATGAAAATTATCAAAATCAGTAACATCCTTGCTATTTTAACTAGAACTAACTTCATGATAATAATGGTTTTAATCTTGTTAATTATCTTCATAAGAATGATTAACAGTCTAAATCTAATAAATATTGCTTGTATTAAAATCACTTTAATAATTGTTATGAATTATATCAAAATCATGCTAATAATAAGATTAGTTATTAAGAATGTTATTAAATATATCCAATTAACTATTTACAATATTATCATTAGCGTTTAATCCTGATACATTGAAATTATCATATTGCTTTTCTGTGAATTAGAAATGGATCATGGGGAAAGAGTAAGGAGAATCAAATAATGGGTTATTGAATAACAAGTTAAAAGGTAATAATAAATTAGTGAAAAGAGGCAAAGGGTGTTATAATTATTACTAAAATACGTTTATTTATTACAAATAAAATAACTTCACTATCTAATTTTAATACTAATCTTCAATATCTAACTATCTTTAGGCAACTTTCCAATTATTATCAACGCTTTCCAATAACTATACTACTTTATACATACTATAATACAGCACATTATCGTTTTCCATATGTCTCTATGCTTAATATCTATAATAATTTATTTAAAATTTTAAACAAATATAAATAAAATATAATATTATTTAATAGAATTAATATTATAACATTTATTATAAAATATAAATGAATAGATTTAAATAATAATATAAAATATAATAAATAAATAAATACCTATCTATTACAAAATATTTCTCAGTTTTAATGACTTCCTATTCTCTAACTTATTAATACTTTATTACACTCTTTATTAGTTTTATTTTCTCTTCCAAAGACATCGTATCCACTTTATAAATCTCAAACATCCTGTTTTTTTAATCATCGCTTTCAAAATTTGGTCTTTAAGCCATTAAATCTGTTATAATTGTTATTAATTTATCTTTATTTTCATTATCTAAATTCTAATCTAATATATAATTATATTCTAATAATAATTCCACCTTTTTTTATTAATATTTTTATTCAAATAACAAATAAAGTCCTAATATTTTGTCGATATCCTATTCATTTTCTTAAATATTTTGTTCGAATTCATCGTTTTAAGATAAGTTGAAAGTTAAAAGTTATTAAAGTTATTAATTGTTTTAAATTAAATCATTTAAGCTACCTTCGTATATTATTTCTTCGTTTTAAATGTTAAATATTTTGTAAGTTTTTAAGTCATTATCAAATATTATATGGTCTTCATAGTTTTATTGTAAATTGTTGTAATTATTATTATATTCATTTTTATTTTTAGAGCTTTTGTTATCGTATTAACTTTGAACACCAAATTGATATTATGAAGGATTTGTTAATTTATATTTTTCATCTTCTCGTTATTATTCTATAAATTACTCTATTGAAAAATGTTCTTTAACATAAATATTGTCAATAATATTTTCTGTTTTTTTATTTTTGAACCAATTATTTAATAACACCAATTTTTTTTAGATACTTCTAAAAACATTAAAATAACCTAATAATTAAATCATATAGTTTCTGTTTTGCAATAGTTAAAGTTTTAATTTGGCTTGATAATACAAATAAAAACTAGGCTAAAAGTTAAGATCTTATTATTGATGAATTTTTTTTAAATCTTAAATATTTTATTAAAATTGAAGTTATTATTCTGATAAATTTGTTGTGAAAATATCATTAATTATTTTGTAAATGTTAATACTCTAGTATTGTTCTAGGAAAACTTTTCTTTCTTTATCTTTTATGGTTTGTTTATTACACAAATACTAAATATCATTTATCCAATAGCATTTTATTATTTTAATTTATTGATTCTCTTCTAAAATATTTTTAATTGCTTTTTCTATTATTAAATTTTACTTTTAATTGAATTTTACTTATTTATTTCCTATTTAAATTGAGATATTGTCTATTATATTAAATTCAAATTATCTATTTTATTTAATGAAGTTTTCTATAAAGAATATTTCAATATTTTAAAGATATTATGCAGTATTATTAATATTTTAATCTTGATTTATGGAAAATAAAAAACATCTTCTTTTAAGATCTAATTTTATATCCTATAAACTATTTATTTTAATGTAAGATTTGCTTTCTACTTATATATTAGTTTTGATAAATGAATCTATTTCAGCTTATAATTTTTTAGTAATATAATCGAATTTAATTTTTGCTGGAATCTGCATAATAATCAATATTAATTATTTTAATGTTCTATTTAAATATCTATTATTAATCATTTAGTCAATAATCATTTAAATTTAATTGTAACTTAAATTTTAATTATTTTATTCATTATTTTCATCGTCATCTAATTTTTCGAATACAATTTTTTAACTACATCCTGTTTAAACTTTAATCTTTTCTTCTTTTCTTTTCTCAATTTATATTTCTAATTGTTACACTTCAATTCTTATTTTTCGTTCTATATCAACTAATTTATTTCTCAAAATATTATAATCTTCTTCTTTTCTTCTCTTTTTTTTCTTTACTTATAATTCATTTTTATTTTCGCTATCTATTGCTACCATTCTTTCTAACTTATAATTTATATTTTATAAACAATATTCTAAAAACTTTTGTTCCTTAATTTTCAACTTTTATATAAATTTTAAAAATATATTTTCTTCAGAAATATCTTTTGTCTTTTGTTAAATTTAGTTTGTTAAAATTTATTAAAAAAACATCGGTTAACAATTATAGTTTATTTAATCTCTATATTTTGCTATAAAAATTCCTCTTTTTATGTCCTAATTCATAATATCCTTGTTATAAAATGATTATTTTTCACAAAAAAACATATCTTAATTATTTTAATGATTTTTTTTCTATTAATCAAAATTTTTATCAAAATATTATTTTTATAACTCTATTAATTCTTATTTAACTTCTTTTAATTTGGATTAAATACATTCTTCTCTATCTATTTAATTTATATATTAATTTTTCATTAATGTATTTAAAAATTAGTTTTAAATATATTTTAAATTTAATATAAATTATTAAATTTTTGAAATAAAAATATCAGTTGTTTTCATCGATTGTTTGTAGTTCTTTCTTTTTTTGCAAGTCTATTTTCATTTTATCAAAGTTATTAAAAAATTACTACTGTTATTACAGTTGATGTTTTTAATATTACTAAATTATTTAAGATTATTTTTGAATTTATTATTGTTAATTTTACAAGTTTTACTATAATCATTATTAATAATCATCTAATTTTTAAGTATTATCATTACCATCAGTGTATTATTAGTTAATTTATTAATTTTCATTATATTGATTTTTTAGTTAGTCCATTTGTTTTGTTTAATATTTCATAAGCTTTGCATTTAAAGATATTTTATTTTCTGAAATATTAGCTAAATTATTTTTTATTTATTATCCAAATCCTGATTATGAATTTTAAGACAATTGAAGGATATCCTAATTATAAAATTTAAATAATAAAATTTTAATGAAAATTAATAAGCATAGAATAATTAAATATTTTAATAATTACCATAGTGAGATTGTTACTATTTTAAAAAACATTAGATTGCATAAAAAAAGTTCCCATCGAATCTTAAACATATTTTTCTTATTTAGGAATTCTTTATTAAAATTAGTTCTTATTAAAAAATAATAAATTTTAATTACCTCTTCAATTTAATCTATCACTTATTGATTAACATTAGTAATTTCATCATTTAAATCATTAAAATATTCATGCTCTAATGCTTTATTAGCAGAAATTCTTTTATTAGGATCTTTTTCAAGCAGTTATATTAAAAGATTTTTTGCTTCTTAAGACAAATTATCATATAATTAAGATGAAAAATCTATTTCACATTTTTTATTCATACTTAGAAGATTGTTATAATTATCAGCTTTAAAAAGTAATTTACCCAAAAGTCTAAAATTAATATAAATTTTATAATATAATAATATTTATATAAAATAACAACAAAATATTGATAAATATTAATGAATAATACACTGAATGCATTATAACACCGACACTAAAAACATCTACCTTACTATTCTACTAAGCACTATTCAAATTAGGATTATTAACAATTTCTGGGGCAACAAAGCCAGGCGTGCCACATCTTGTAAACAAATACTTACTAATATTAAAATAAGTGCTTAACCCAAAATCAACCAAATAAGGAGTATCATTTGATAAATAATCCTAAAAAAGTATATTTTCAGGTTTAATATCTCTGTGAATAATAAACTTACTTTCCATAAAAGCAACAATTTACAATAACCTATATACAATTTTCTATCCCTACTTCTATTCCAACCTTCCCTACTTCCTCAAAATATCCAACAGACTCCCACCCTACAATAAATCCATTACCATATAAATACTATTCTTAGTTTCATAAACTTCATGCAATTATATCATATTTTTTCCATTCTATAAATCCTTCATTATCAATATTTCGTTAATTATTGCTTCCTTTCCGTTTTTCTGTTCATATGATACTTCCTTGGAAAAGGCTTTAACAGCAAATTTGTTTTTGTTATGGCGGTGTTCTACAAGATAGACAGATGCAAAATTTCCTTTTCCTATTTTCTTATAGGCTTTGTAATATTGATGGAAATTGGTTTGGTTTAGTTTTAGTTTTATTAAAGGGTGGATCTGTTGTGATAGGATTTAATCATTGCCTAAAAAAGTTATAAAATCTATTTCTTTTTCTTTGAACATATGGAATCCAAATTTTGCATCCACTTTCTTTTTCTAGATCCATTCAATTTTCATGTCAAAGTCATAGTTTATTATTGAAATAGCTTCTTCGTAATTTTCGTTCTTTGATATATTATTTTATTATTATATTTAATAAATTATAATATTTATATATTTGTATATTTAATATTATCTATTAATAAATATATTATTATATTTTAAGACAAATTATTTTATTGATATTTAATTAATATTTCAAAAAACTTTATTTTATTTATATCTTATATATTTTTAAACAAAAATAAAATTTATTTTAATATAAATTAATATTAAGAAAAAATTATTATTAAATAAAATTTGAAGTTTATTAAACTATATTTCAATTTATCGTAAAATATTTTTAAAATTACTTTAAATTTGACTATGCACTAATCATAAAATGCAATGAAGACATTTACAATTTAATTATTCTATTTATTCAACTATTCTTTCAATTAAATTTTCAATAATTATTTTTAATTTTGATATTGATTAGAATTAGTAACAGCATTCCAGACTTAGTATTATTATAATTTTTCTTAAGTTAGTATGACTTCCTCCTAAACTGATTTAGAGGAATTATCAATTTAATCATCAATTTAACCACTACTATCTTGCATTTTTTATAGATATTATATTTTTTATTTCGATTAAAAATTAAAATATTTATGAAACAATATATCTATCTTATTTAAATAAATATTATTATTAAATATAAATTTATAATGAAAATCATTTTCCAAATATACTAAACCTTTTCCAAACTTTTCCAATCAATCCCTATTCTTATTGGATTTTACTAGTAATGTCAGGATATTTTAATTGATTATAACTCTATTTTTATTTTATTTATATTTACCAAATCTAAAAATATTGGTCTGGCTGAAATCATATTCAGCTCAGGATTTAAGTCACAAATTTATGTTTTTTATAAATTGTTTAAATTTATCTAATTATGAACGTCTTCACTTTTTAATAGTAGTTCTAAACTCTATTATATTATTTTATTAATTTACTTAATTGTTTTATTTTCCCTCTAAATTTACTTATTATAAATTTAATATTGCTTTCTGTTCATTTTATATACTTTATTCTTATAACTATGCAATGGATTTAGATTTATAATAGTTAATCTATTCTATTTTCTATTTGTAAATTTCTTCAAAGTTAAATCTTAGCTATAATGTTAATAATATTATTTTAATTATAAATTTAAAATACTTCATAATTTTTTTAATAGAATGATTTAGAATTAATAAATAATGTTTCTAAATAATTAAATAAACTGGCAGCTTCTAAGAATTTTTTATTTTAATAATAAAGAGTAGCAATATAAATAGTTTTGATATTTCTAAATACAATTTCTTCAAATTCTAATTTTTTGAATTGATTAATATCATTATTCTTCTCCAATTCTTAAATATTTCTTAAAGCAGTTAATAAATTTTCAGACCATCTTATCATTTCAATTGGCTAAACTAATTTTGTTTTTAATTATCTTTTAGAAATCTATTAATCTAATAAATCAATGGTATTTTCTTAAATAAATCTTTTTTCAGCATTTAAAAACTAATAATAATTTCTATCATAAATAAATATCTATTTTTGTAATGTAAAATAAGCAATAGTTTTTTAGATCATAAGTATTATTTATTCTTGATCTTTTTGTTCTTCCTTTTCCTTAATCAATATTCTATTAATTTCATCAAAAACTGCGAATATTTCAATATAAATTTGCATTTTTAATTCAAAATTATTTTATTCAGTATTATTAAGCTTGAATTAAAACTCTTCTAATTTCTAAAGTTAAATAATTACTTTAGGATTAATAATAGTAATTTTTTCATTATTATAATTAACATCTTTTTATTTAATATCTTATAATTTTTTAGCTCTACTTTCTTATAACATCTACTCTAATTTTTCATTTAAAACAGAGTCTTCATTAGTTTTAGATTTTAATTTTAAAATTTCTTCAATGGACATTGTTTAGAGACCAGTTGATAATTAATGACTGCAATATCTAATATTTTAGTCTATTTATTCGATTTTATCATTGAAAACTATTTGCATATAGGAATTTGATAGTTTATTTAATTCTGACAATATTTATCGAGATTCTAAGAAGTTAGATTAAGCATTAGAATAATTTTTAGTTTCAAAATAATATTGACCTAAAATTCAATATTAATATTATATTTAATTTTAATAATAATAATAATAATAATTATTATTATTAATTATAATGATATAAAAAGGATAATTATCAAAATATTATAATAAATTAAATACCTTTCAAATAATAATTATAAGCTTTAGCTTCAAGAGATGTCCTGTCATCCAACCTTTCAGCACATAAATTTTCCAGTTAAGTTGCATAAAAAATAGCCTTTTTAAATTTTTTTCTAATATGAAACTTTCTTCTTCTATTTTCTTCATTTTTAATCTGAGACTTATTCGATTTTAAATCCAAACCATAACTCCAATTTCTTTCAGCATTGTAAAGTAAAACTGGTAC
>Ga0315908_10002843_pt1 | contig 12593 bp, 10 predicted proteins | sample LakEriMetagenome_12_FD_203520 | JGI IMG/M metagenome (GOLD analysis project Ga0315908, IMG submission 203520) | Freshwater fungal communities from buoy surface, Lake Erie, Ohio, United States - Buoy 4 MA124 | ecosystem: Environmental > Aquatic > Freshwater > Lake > Lake biofilm | place: USA...
AGCTGAAATGGAAGTCTCGGACGCCAAAACCCCAAACAGTCCGAGGTGATACTGGCCTGATCCCGCTGGGCTTAGCCAGTCGGCAGCTCTAGGCCACAGAGCGCCTTCGCTCACTTGGAGTCCAATCGGTTCTTTGGCAAAACGTGCAAGTCATTTGAGATTACCCTGTTAGCAGGGCTTTATAAACATCGATGTTGATGGAGAAAAACATGACCACTTATACCCGCGGGGATTTGCACGCAGCTACCGGCTCTACTCTCACTGCTAAGGGCTGGGGTCAAGAAGCAGCGCTTCGAATGCTGCATAACAATCTAGATCCAGCAGTTGCCGAGCATCCAGAAGAACTAATTGTTTACGGTGGCAGCGGTAAAGCAGCTCGCAACTGGGCAAGCTTCGATGCAATAGTAAAGACCCTCACAAACTTAGAAAACGACGAGACCATGCTGGTCCAATCTGGTAAGCCAGTTGGTGTTTTCCGCACCCACGAATGGGCACCGCGCGTAATCCTTGCTAACTCCAACTTGGTGGGCGACTGGGCCACCTGGCCCGAGTTCCGTCGCCTCGAGCACCTGGGTCTGACCATGTACGGGCAGATGACTGCAGGTTCTTGGATCTATATCGGAACTCAAGGAATCCTTCAGGGAACGTACGAAACATTTGCAGCTGTTGCTGCCAAGCGCTTCGGTGGAACACTTGCCGGAACTCTTACTTTGACAGGCGGCTGCGGAGGCATGGGTGGAGCTCAGCCACTAGCTGTGACGATGAACGAGGGAACCTGTTTGATCATTGACGTTGATGAATCTCGTCTTCGAAGAAGAATTCAAGACCGCTACCTCGATGAACTAGCAGATAACTTAGATGACGCAATCGAACGAGTGCTGAAATACAAAGCAGAAAAAAAAGCAATCTCAGTTGGACTTGCTGGCAACGCGGCAACAATCTTTGCGGAATTGTTGAAGCGCGATGTTCCAATCGATATCGTCACCGATCAAACTTCCGCTCACGATCCGCTCTATTACATTCCTGAAGGTGTATCAGTCGAAGACGCCAGAGCGATGGCAGAAAAGGACCCAGCTGATTTCACCATTCGCGCGGAAGCCGCAATGGCTAAACACGTTGAGGCCATGGTTGGTTTCATGGCTAAGGGAGCCGAAGTATTCGACTACGGAAACTCAATCCGTGACGAAGCACGCAAGGGCGGATTCAAAGACGCCTTCAAGTTCCCAGGATTTATCCCAGCGTATATCAGACCGTTGTTCTGTGAAGGAAAGGGTCCCTTCCGCTGGGTTGCACTTTCGGGAGATAAGAAAGACATCTATCGCACCGACCAGGCAATTCTCGATTTGTTCCCAGACAACGCACATCTGCACCGCTGGATCAAGATGGCGCAAGACCGCGTTCAATTCCAAGGACTCCCAGCAAGAATCTGCTGGTTAGGATACGGCGAGCGTGACAAAGCAGGAGCTGTGTTCAATGACCTGGTTAAAAAAGGAGAGGTTTCCGCCCCGATTGTTATCGGACGTGATCATTTGGATTGTGGCTCGGTTGCTAGCCCGTACCGCGAATCAGAAGCCATGCTCGATGGCTCTGACGCAATTGCCGACTGGCCGCTACTAAACGCGATGATCAACATCGCAAGCGGTGCTTCCTGGGTTTCGATTCACCACGGCGGCGGTGTTGGTATTGGACGATCCATTCACGCCGGCCAGGTTTCTGTTGCTGATGGAACTGATCTCGCAGCTGAGAAACTAAATAGGGTTCTAACCAACGACCCAGGCATGGGAGTGATTCGTCATGTTGATGCCGGATACAAGGAAGCAGAAGGCGTCGCAAGAGCCAAGCATGTTCATGTGCCTATGCTCGACACCGAATAACTTCCATGTCTCTTGTAATCACCAACATTGGCTCCCTCGTTACCAATGATGCCAATCTTGGATCAGGCATAGTTGGCGAGCTCGAAAACGCAAGCGTTGTAATTGAAGACGGAAAAATTGCTTGGGTTGGCAGTTCCGGATCAGCACCTGCAAGCGATCAAACAATTGACGCCAAAGGCATGGGGGTAATCCCGGGCTTTGTTGATTCACATGCCCACATGGTTTTTGCAGGAGATAGATCAAAAGAGTTTGAAGCGCGAATGAACGGCAAAAAATACTCGGCAGGCGGCATCAAATCAACCGTTGCCAAAACACGCGCTGCAAGCGATGCCGAATTAGATGAAAACTTCATTTCTTTACGAAACGAAATGATTCGCTTCGGGATCACTACTTTTGAATCAAAATCCGGCTACGGACTTTCCGTTGCCGACGAAGCCCGCTCTCTTGCAATCGCAGCCAAGCACACCAGCGAAACCACTTTCCTTGGAGCCCATGTTGTTCCAGAAGACTACATCGGCAGAGCCGACGACTACGTCGATCTTGTCACCGGAGAAATGCTAGAAGCGTGCGCACCGAACGCGAAGTGGGTGGATGTGTTCTGCGACGTTAGAGCATTCGATGTTGACCAGTCGCGTGAGATTCTTAAAGCGGGAATTGCCAAGGGCCTTATGCCCCGCATCCACGCCAATCAGCTAGCCCAAGGCGGCGGAGTCCAGCTCGCAGTTGAGCTCGATTGTGCGTCGGCTGATCACTGTACGCACCTATCTTCTTCCGACAACGATGCCCTCGCGGGCTCGAACACAGTTGCCACTTTGCTTCCAGGAGCTGAGTTTTCAACCAGAGCAAGTTACCCGGATGCTAAGAAACTCTTTGCTGCCGGGGTCACAGTTGCATTGGCAACGGACTGTAATCCAGGCTCGAGCTACACAACTTCAATGAGCTTTTGCATTGCGGTAGCAATTAGGGACATGGGCTTTAGTCTCGAGCAGGCAATCTGGTCCGCGACCATGGGAGGCGCCAAGGCCCTTAGAAGAACTGACATCGGTGCACTCTCTGTTGGCATGAGCGCGGACCTTTCAATTCTTTCGGCTCCAAGTTTTAGACACCTGGGCTATCGGCCAGGTGTGGACCAGATTTCACAAGTACTAAAAAGCGGAAAAACCATTTACAAGCATCAGGACGGAATCAAATGACCATCACACTGAACTCATCTGGATTGACCATGGAGCAGGTGGTTGATGTTGCCAGAAACGGAGCCAAGATTCAAATCTCCAAGGAGGCCCTCGAGAAGATGGCAGCTACCCGAGCTCACATCGAGACTCTTGCTCAGGCAAAAACCCCGGTCTATGGAATCTCAACTGGTTTTGGAGCCCTTGCCAACCAACACATCGCACCTGAAGATCGAGTTCAACTACAAAAATCTTTGATTCGCTCGCACGCCGCAGGCATGGGCGACCCGGTTGAAAAAGAAGTTGTTCGAGCCCTGATGCTTCTTCGCCTAAAGACTTTAGTTAGCGGAAGAACCGGTGTTCGGCCGGAACTTGCAACCACCTACGCAGATTTGATTAACGCCCAGATCACACCAATAGTTCACGAATACGGATCTTTGGGTTGCAGTGGAGATCTTGCCCCACTTGCCCACTGCGCACTTGTCCTGATGGGCGAAGGTCGAGCATTTGGTCCAGAGGGGGTAGAAAAACCAGTGCCTGACCTCTTAGCTGCTGCTGGCATAAAGCCAATCGAACTTCGCGAAAAAGAAGGCCTTGCCCTAATTAATGGAACAGACGGCATGCTCGGCATGCTGGTGCTGGCGCTGCATGATCTCAACAAACTGTGTGATCAGGTCGATGTAGTTGCTGCAATGAGCGTTGAAGCTCAAATGGGAACAGATCAAGTCTTTAGACCTGAACTGCATGAGCCGCTGCGTCCACATCCAGGCCAGGCAAAAAGTGCAGCGAACATGTTTGCAGCGCTTGCAGGCTCTGAAGTTGTCGCATCTCACAAGGAAGGTGACGATCGAGTCCAAGATGCTTACTCGCTTCGCTGCGCCCCACAGGTTGCAGGTGCAGTGCGTGACACAATCACGCACGCAACCTTAGTTGCAACTCGTGAGTTAGCAGCAACAGTTGATAACCCAGTTGTCCTGGAATCAGGTGAAGTGACTTCAAATGGTAACTTCCATGGTGCACCGGTTGGTTATGTATTGGACTTTTTGGCAATTGCTGCAACCGATCTGTCTTCCATATCGGAGCGAAGAACCGATCGAATGCTAGATCGCTACCGCTCAAACGGATTGACTCCTTTTCTAGCAGGCGATGCCGGAGTGGACTCAGGTTTGATGATTGCCCAGTACACCCAAGCTGGGTTGGTTTCTGAAAACAAGAGATTGTCAGCTCCCGCCAGCGTTGACTCAATACCTTCCTCGGCGATGCAAGAAGACCATGTCTCAATGGGTTGGCACGCGGGACGAAAGCTTCGCAAAGTTGTAGACAACCTAAGGCGTGTAGTTGCAATTGAACTTGTGACTGCAGCCCGTGCACTAGATATGAGAGCACCACTAAAGCCCGCTCCAATCACAGGAGCGCTTCTTTCTAAACTTCGTAGAGAAGTTCCAGGGGTTGGACCGGATCGTTTCTTAGCACCGGAACTTGAAGCTGCGGAAAGAGTACTCAGGGCGTAAATCTAAGGCGCAAAGAGGCAAACCTCACTAGCGCATTAGAGACAGCTACTGAGAATTTTCCTGGCTAATGCATAGTCAAGCCTGCGGCGGCGCCTTCCAGTTCTGTCGTTGCCCTTGAAAGGCGCAAGCACCAAATCACCGGATTGCTCTCGAATAGAAACCAACAGACTGTTCGCTTTGGCAATTAACTCAGGGATTCTTTCATCGGAAACGCCCGGCACTTCCAGATAAGTCATCAACCTAGAAGAAACAACTACCGAGTCACTCGGATACCCAAAGTCCTTAGCAGCAACAAAAGCAATGGGTGTTTTTCCGTCGCTGCCATCCACCGCGCGCAGTCCAATGCGACCATGTGGATCATTGAAAAGAATGTTCTGCTTTGGTGCCTTTGACTCCCGAAGTAAGAGAATTTCTTTCAGCGTTCCGATGCTTTGGTCGCCAGTAAAGACGTGCGCGTCATCGCGCACCTTCTTTCCAAAGCACGCAACCAAAGCCGGCGCATCAGTATCTGCAAAGAGTTGGTCTTGTATAACCACGGCTAGCTCTAGTCGGTGCTTCAGAAAGGTAGAAAGTAGAAAAGTCTCAGGGATAATAGCAACTACGTAATCGGCTGAAGCAAGAGCATTTTCAAGAGCGATTCGGTAAAGGTTTTTCTGAGTTGAGTTAGCAAAATACTTGGCTACTAATTGTTCAACACCTTTGCGCTTTGCAGAGTGATTTGCAAGATACGGCGGGTTTGTGACAATCACGGCACGTTGTGGATTTGGTATCTCAATTAGCGAATCATTTATGGGCCAGATCGCGCCTCGAACATCAAACCCGTTTGTTTGCTTTACTTGGCGCCCAAGAATTGCATCGGCTCTAATTGTTTCTAGCAGGTGGCCATCGCCTGCGAAGGGATCCAGCAGGCATCCGTTGGATTCCACTAGGGCATTTTCTAGAAAATGTCTAACTTGATGGGTGAGCCAGCCAGATTTGGTTGTGTAGAAAGAACCCAAGGAAACTTTGTGTATATCGACCTCAACGGTTCGGTTTTTGGCCCTGGAGATTAGCATGCGGCCCAGCGGCCGATTTGAACTCATGGCACAATAGTAACCATGACTTCACATACCCATGTAGCAACAATCAAAACCAACCTAGGAAGCATAAAGGTAAACCTTTTTGCTCTGCAGGCACCCAAGACCGTTGAGAACTTCATCGGTCTTAGCGATGGATCCATCGAATGGACCCACCCAAAACGCGGCCCACAGCCAAAGGGAACCCCTTTATACAACGGCGTGATCTTCCACCGCATCATTCCTGACTTCATGCTTCAGGGCGGTGACCCAACCGGAACCGGCATGGGGGGACCTGGTTATAACTTCGGTGACGAGATTCACCCGGAGCTAACCTTCAACGAGCCATACAAGCTAGCAATGGCTAACGCAGGACCCGGCACCAACGGTTCACAGTGGTTTATCACCACAGTTCCAACCACCTGGTTATACGGCAAGCACACCATATTTGGCGATGTCGTTGATCCAGACAGCCGCAAGGTCGTTGACAAGATTCAGGCTGTTGAGACCGGAGCGCAAGATAAGCCAATCGACGATGTAGTGATCGACTCAATTTCTGTAGAAACTCTTTAGTTTCTAAAACCCAAATGGCCAGATTGAAATCGGATCAGCCGAGAGTAACCATCTCGCTGATAATGATCAATCTGGTCATTTGGCTTCTGCAGGTGATTCCAGGATCTACCCTCACCTCGACACTTTTCTACGCACCACTTCTAACGGTTATCGAACCGTGGCGAATGATAACCGCAGGATTTGTTCATTCACCCGATAGCTTCTGGCACATTCTATTGAACGCGTACTCGATCTTTATCTTTGGTCGAGTAATCGAACCGATGCTTGGGTCCATTAGGTTTTTGGTTCTTTACCTGGTTTCGATTTTTGGTGGATCGACGATGGTGTTGTGGCTTAGCGAACCGGTGGTTCCTGTGGTTGGCGCCTCCGGCGCCTTCTTTGGGTTGATGGGTGCTTACCTGATTATGCTTCGTGCCATTGGCGATAACTCAGGATTGCTAGTTGGACTAATTGCCGTGAACTTAGCTTTTGGATTCTTGGTTCCAGGAATTTCTTGGCAGGGACACCTAGGTGGGCTTCTTGCAGGAATGGCCGTGACGGCTGTTTACGCGCGCACCCGATACAAATCAGGCCTTAGCCAAAAGATTCAAGTCTTAGGTGTTATTGGATTGATTGGCGTTGCAACGGTAGCGGGAGTTATCTTCCGACTGCCATTTGCCTTTTAGAAGTTAAATTACTTCCAGCGGGTTGTCATCATGAAGCCGATCATGGCGATGCCAAAACCGATCAGTATGTTCCAGTTGCCGACGTTTAGCGGAGTTGCTGCTCCTAGCGGGAACTGAGCGCTTGTCACGTAGTAAGTGATGATCCAGATAAGCCCAATAATCATGAAGCCAAACATCACGGGCTTAAACCAAACTGGGTTTAGTGACTCTCCGGAGTCGATTCCGATTTTTTTGGACGGCTTTGATTTTGGCAGGTTATTGAGTTCAGACATGAGCTCAATTCTACAACTAGGCTTTACACAAATGACCAAGATTCTTGTGCTGGATAACTACGACAGCTTCGTATACACGCTAAATGGCTACCTGCAGCAATTGGGTGCTGAGACAGACGTGATTAGAAACGACGCCATCGAAGAATCCGAGCTTCCAGCCCTAATGGCCAAATACGATGGCGTCCTAATCTCCCCGGGTCCTGGAACCCCAGCAGATGCAGGACTCAGCATCCCAGTAGTCAAAGAGGCACTTGTCACCAATCAGCCGGTATTTGGTGTTTGCCTGGGCCACCAAGCCATCGCAGAAGCCATGGGTGCAACTGTTCAGTCAGCAGAAGAACTAATGCATGGCAAAACTTCAGATGTCGAGCACGACAACAGTTTGATATTCAAAGACGTCCCCAAATCTTTTCGTGCTACCCGTTATCACTCACTTGCAGTGCTTGATGGAACAGTTCCTAAAGATCTAATAGTGACTTCCCGCACCAAGGGAGGCGTGATCATGGGTTTGCAGCACACAACTAAACCAATTTACGGAGTGCAGTTTCACCCGGAGTCAGTAATGACAGAGGGTGGCTATCAAATGCTCGGCAACTGGTTGGAATCGATCGGACTCAAAGGTGCAGCAGAGAAAGCAAAGTCGCTTTCCCCGATGGTTAATCTTTAGCCAGTAGCCACACAATTTAGCGTCAAGGTAATGATCGAACGCTGAGGCGCAAGCCCTGCAGGAATCGACTGACTACCAACTAGAGTTCCAGCAGTTCCTGCGCATGCCTCTGGCTGAGCAATAACAACACTGAAACCAACTTCAGGCGCCTGCATGATTCGCTGAGCCTCGGAGATGCTCAAGTTCTCAACGTTTGGCACTTGCACTTGACCATCAGATACCAGCAGGTTCACAACTGATCCGCCCGGGACTCTTTCGTTAGCTGCAGGAACGGATTCAATAACCGAGCCCTTGACAACATTTGCTGAGTTTGCAGGGGATATAACTCCAAGTACCAACCCGACGCCCTCTAGAGCTGCTCTGGCGGATTCTTCGGTGAGACCGGTTAGAAACGGAACCGATGTTTCAAGTTTTCCAGAGGAAACCACTATTTCAATTGTTGTTCGCTCAGGAACCCTGGTTCCTGCTGGAGGATCGGTTCGAATTATCACTCCCGCGGCGATTTCATCACTTGCTTCAGTAATTCTTAGAACAAGTAATCCCTGATCACGAAGAGCTTGTGCTCCATCATCAAATAGCGCACCTGATACATCAGCTACCGGGATACCTGAATTAGCCGGTGGAAAAAATGGCTGGAATGATCCGCCCAATGTAAGTAGCCAAATGACCAGACCAATTAGCACTACCGATGCACCGGATCCAAGACCCCACAGCACACCCGCCGAAGGGCGTTCGCTTCGAGAAGCAGTTTGGATTCTAATTGCACTGGTTTCGGTATTTGAATTGAAATCAACACCAAATTCCTTGAAGAAATCCTCTGGTTGAACTTCGCCGATCACTTCAGTTTGAGCAGATTCAATTACCTGTGTTGGTTGCGCAGCAACAGGAATTGCTCTAGTCGGGGAAGCTTTTTTCTGCAGAGCCTGGCCGTTAGCTGCCGCGATCAAGTGATCGCGGAATTCTTCTGCGGTCTGGAATCTTTCGTCGCGATCTTTGGCAAGTGCGTTTAGAACAACCTGATCCATCTCTGGTGAAATGTCTGCATTGTGTGCTGATGGTGGAGTGACTTTTTCGCTCACATGTTGGTAGGCAACCGAAACGGCAGTGTCTCCCTTGAAGGGAGGACGGCCTGCAAGCATTTCGTAGAGCACAACACCGGTTGAGTAAAGATCTGTTCTAGCATCTACCGCTTCGCCCCTGGCTTGCTCGGGGGAGAAGTACTGGGCAGTGCCAACAATTCCCGAGGTGTGAGCCTGGGTGGCGGAAGAGTCAGAGATTGCGCGGGCAATGCCAAAGTCCATGACTTTGACTCGTCCTTCTTCGGTGACCATGATGTTTGAAGCCTTGATGTCGCGGTGAATGATTCCGGCTTTGTGCGAATACTCGAGTGCTGTTAGCACGCCCTTGGCATAGCCAACGGCCTCGCTAGGGGCTAGCTTTCGCTCGTGCATCAAATCCCTAAGAAGTTTGCCCTTCACGTACTCCATGACAATAAACGGTGTCTTGCGAACGTTGCCATTGGAGTCGGTGGCGGTTTCTTCGCCAGCGTCATAGATACGAACAATGGTTGGATGAGCCATCTTCGCTGATGCTTGGGCTTCCTGAGCGAAGCGGGATTCGAAGTTTTCGTCATTGGCTAGGTCGGACTTGAGTAGCTTGATGGCGATCTTTCGCCCGAGGCGAAGATCGACTCCCTCAAACACATCAGCCATACCGCCGCGGCCGATAATTTCGCCCACCTTGTAGCGACCAGCTAATACTCGCTCTTGATCAGACAATTTGTCTTGCTCCGTTCTTACATTTCAATGTTACCCAGCCCATCAGTTGCCACTTCCGCCAGTGGGGCTCGGGGAAGGAAAGGGGAACCCCGAGAAGCTCGGAAGTGGAATAGGCACCCGCGAAGAGCTATCAGTTGATGCTGAGCCAGGCGTTGATTCAGTTGGAAAAGGAAGAGTTATTTGCTGGATGTAGTAGTAAATCTTCACTGTTGCTCCAACTTTGACCTGCCCTAGGCCATCGGCCTTATAAACAGTCAAAATTCGAGGATCTTCTAGATCCAACGGTTCCCCTGGAACCGCATCTACTACGAGCCCTCGTTCTTTGAGGAAAATTGAGGCATCCGCCACGTTCTTACCGATCACATCAGTTAGCAAGACCACAACAGTTGGAGTCAAATCTTCGGGTGGAATTTTCGTTGGCGAAACAGATGGCTCAAAGGTCGGAACCGGAACCTCACTTTGCTGCTCGCTCATCAAGCTCAACACAATCGCAATCATCACACCGGCTGCTGCCGCAAACAGCAAACCAATAAGTGCGAGCCAAGGCCAAATAATCGGTAGCGTCTCCAAAGGCTCGGTCTTCGGGTCTGGCTCAGTGGCTCTGGTTCGAACTGTCGGAGTTTGATCCTGATTGAAAACCTCGGTTGGTGAAATTCCTTCAAGCTGAAGCCGTAATGCTCTGGCACGGTTTGAAAGATCTAGTGCCGAACCTGGTCGCTGGTTAGGTTTTTTGGCAAGGCAGGAAAAAACTAAATCCTGAACCCGCTGATCAATGTCTTGACTCATGGCAGGAGGTTTGTCGTTGATTTGCGCCATGGCAATGACCATCTGTGATTCGCCGGTGAACGGTCTTCTACCAGTTAATGCCTCATAGGCAACAATTCCAAGGGAGTAAATATCCGTTGAGGGTGTTGCCTGCTTACCCGTTGCCTGCTCGGGAGCAAGGTACTGAACAGTTCCCATAACTTGTCCGGTGGCGGTCAGGGCAACCTGGTCGGCCACCCTTGCGATACCGAAGTCTGTAATCTTCACTTTTCCGCCAGGGGTAATAAGTAGATTTCCTGGCTTCACATCGCGGTGCACCAGGCCATCTTCGTGCGCTGCGTGCAAAGCACGCGCAGTTTGTTCCATGATGCTTAGAACCTCGACAGCACTTAGGCGGATGCGCTTTTCAATGATGCGAGCTAGTGAATCACCAGAAACTAGTTCCATGACCAGATACGCAGAACCAGAACCTTCACCGTAGTCGTAAACATCCGCAATTCCTACGTGATCAACGCGGGCTGCATGTTTTGCTTCAACACGGAATCTCTCAAGAAAACCCGGGTCACCCATGAACTCAGGCTTTAAGATCTTGATTGCAACATCTCGAAGAATTACTTCGTCGTGCGCACGCCATACCTCGCCCATACCGCCGATTGCGATGCGATCAACTAGTCGATAGCGGTTTCCATAAACCTGTCCAGCCTCTGGCTTCATTGGCCAAACACCGCCTTGAAAAACGATCTAGCAACCGGTGCAGCGGTTCCGTTACCGCTTGCCCCAGAATCTCGTCCTCCGCCATCTTCAATTACAAGTGCGATGGCAACCTTGGGATTTATTGAAGGCGCAAAGCCTGTGAACCAAAGGGTGACTCGCTCATTGTCACCGTTTTCGGCAGTCCCAGTTTTTCCGGCTACCTTCACGCCATAAACGGAGGCGTTGCTAGCAACACCCTTAGATACCGACTGAACCATCATCTTCTTCAGTGCATCAGCGGTTGCCGCAGTTATCGGCTGAGCTAGCACTTCAGGTTGCGGGGATTGAATGACAGAAAGGTTGGGGCTAATGACGCTTTCAATCAGGTTCGGCTGCATCATCAGCCCGCCGTTGGCAATAGCTGATGAGATCAGAGCCATTTGCAATGGGCTTACCCGAACATCGAACTGGCCGAAAGATGAAAGCCCAAGCTGAGCATCATCCATTTCTGCTGGGAAAACACTCGGGGTTGCGAGCATCGGAACACGAACTTCTTTGCCAAAGCCAAACAGCTCAGCCTGAGCTCGAAGTCGATCCTGACCTAATGCAAGACCCAACTCAACAAAAGGCACGTTGCAGCTATAACGCAACGCATAGATAAGTGTCACGGTGGGATCAGAACCGCAGGTGCTTCTTGAGGAATTAAAAACTTCGGAGGTAGATTTTGGAAGCCGAACCGAGATTGGATTCGGGAAGGTGCTTTCGTTGGTGTATTCGCCTGATTCGAGGGCTGCAGCTGCCACCACAAGCTTGAATACCGATCCCGGGTGATACAAGTCCCCGCTGATGGTTTTGTTGATCAATGGATTAGCTGGGTCTGCTTCAAGCTCAACGTAGTTTTCGCGGACCTTCTCGCTGTTGTGGCCAGCAATTCGATTGACGTTAAAGCCAGGTTTTGAGACCATCGCAAGGATGTTGCCCGTGACTGGATCAATAGCAATCAAAGCCCCACGATAGTCGCCCAGGGCGTCCCAGGCGGCTTGCTGCAAGCTAGGGTCAAGGGTTAGCTCAACCGCAGCGCCCGTGATCGGGTTGCCGGATAAAACAGCATTGACCTGCTCGAAAAACTGTGAGGAGCTTTGACCGGAAAGGTAAGAGTTGGCGGCTGATTCGATTCCGGTAGCGCCTCGAAAGACTGAGAAGTATCCGGTCACGCCCGAGTAAATTTCGTTGTCATAAGTTCTCAAGTATCGGTAGGCGCTATCGACCGCAATAGATTCGGCGATTGGTTTGCCATCGACCAGAATTGGTCCGCGCTGAGTTTTGTAGCTTTCGTAGATGTTTCTAACGTTTCTTGGATCATTGGCCAAAGCCTCGGTGTTTACTGCCTGCAAAAGAGTTCCTGCCAAAAATAGGCTCATGAACATCGCGGCAACTACCAGCGAGACTCTTCTTAGTTCCCTAGTCATCGAATGCTCACCTCGGCCTGTCGATCAGCTGCTGAGTCAGAAAGACGAAGCAGCATGGCGATGATGATCCAGTTAGCAAGAAGCGATGATCCACCTGCTGCC
>Ga0315908_10002847_pt1 | contig 12581 bp, 17 predicted proteins | sample LakEriMetagenome_12_FD_203520 | JGI IMG/M metagenome (GOLD analysis project Ga0315908, IMG submission 203520) | Freshwater fungal communities from buoy surface, Lake Erie, Ohio, United States - Buoy 4 MA124 | ecosystem: Environmental > Aquatic > Freshwater > Lake > Lake biofilm | place: USA...
AAAAACATCGTTTTCAGCCGCTGCCATATTCGTCCGTCGTTATCGTCGTCGGTTGCGGTTCTTGCACCGCTAAAACTGTCACCCTCGGGCATAATGGAAGCGTATTGGCCTCTTTTTGGTTGAATTATGCGTCATATGGATTGTGAAGCCCCATGGATGCAAGCGCTTTTACTTCTAACGCCTCCATGGCCTCGGCCTCTTCGTCGTCAACATGGTCATGGCCAAGCAAATGCAGCATGCCGTGGATCACCAAATGTGTGGCATGGTCCGCGACGGAAATTTGCTTATCCTCCGCCTCGGCGGTGCAGGTTTCATAAGCCAAGATGATGTCACCCAGCATGATTTCGGGCGCGTTATAGGTCCCGTCCAGCAATGCGTCGATTTCGTCATCGTCGAGCATGGGGAACGACAGGACGTTAGTTGGCTTGTCCTTTTCGCGCCATTCACGGTTGAGCGCATGCACTTCTGCATCGTCGGACAACTTCACGCTGACGCTCATTGGAACGACCGGGTCCGCCAGTTCAGGGATCGCCGCAAAGCGGACGGCGGCATCGACGGCCTTTTCAACTTCACTTTGCCCGAAATTGCAGCTGCCCCATGGCAAGCCGATGTCTAATTCAACGTCAATCACGCCCGCCCTCATAGGCATCGACGATCCGTCCGACCAACGGATGGCGGACAACGTCGCTGCTATTGAAACGGATGGTTTGAATGCCATCGACGCCTTCAAGGCGTTTAACCGCGTCATTCAGGCCAGACATCCGTTCACCACCGGGGATATCAACCTGATGCGGGTCTCCGCAAATGACCATGCGGCTGTTCATACCGAAGCGGGTCAGGAACATCTTCATTTGCGCGGCAGTCGTGTTCTGGGCTTCATCGAGAATGATGAAGGCATCGGCCAATGTACGGCCGCGCATGAAGGCGATAGGGGCGATTTCGATTTCACCGGACGCAATGCGGCGTTCGACCTGTTCGGCGGGCAAGCAGTCGTACAACGCATCGTAAATGGGACGCAGATAGGGATCGACCTTTTCCTTCATGTCGCCCGGTAAGAAGCCAAGCCGCTCACCCGCTTCGACCGCTGGACGCGAGAGGATGAGGCGTTGCACGGCACCGGTAATCAGCATCGCCACAGCCTGCGCAACTGCCAGATAAGTTTTTCCGGTTCCTGCTGGCCCAAGTGCGAAGATAATCTCGTCGCGCGCCAATGCTTCCATATAGGGGATTTGCGTGGCGGAACGCGGCACCAATGTTTTCTTGCGGGTGCGGATCATGATGCCGGGGGCGGCATTGTCTTCCTTGCGCAATATGCCTTCCAGCGTGGGTTCGGCGGTCATTGCGATAATGGACTGCACGGCTTCGGAATCCATTTCTTGTCCGCGTGAAATGCGCGAATAAATATCGTTGAGAACATCGCGTGCCCGGCCAATGGCACCCGCTTCACCTTCGATTTGGACGCGATTGCCGCGGGCCGAGATATAGACGCCAAGCCTGTTCTCGATTGTAACCAGGTTGCGATCAAATTCGCCAAATACCGCATTGATAAGATGTGGTTTGTCGAAGCTCATTTCCAGCCGGGACAGGTCACCAGCTTGCGCTTGGGCTTTTTTTGCCATTCAGGCTGCTGCTCTCATCGTAGGTTCACCTTTTAAACTAAGGGGGCCAGAATCGGTAATTTGAACGCGAACAATATTGCCGATAGAAAGCTCCGGCGCAAGGACATGAACGGATTGAAGCCATGGTGATTTGCCAATCAATTGGCCATCAAATTTGCCCGGCCGTTCGAGAAGAACATCGCAGGGTTTTCCAACGGTATTTCGGTTGAACGCGGTTTGATCTGCAACGATTTGTGCCTGCAACCGCTGGAGCCGTTCGTCCATGATTTCCATGGGTATTTGGTCGGCCATATCGGCGGCGGGCGTGCCGGGGCGCGGGCTATATTTGAACGAATATGCCTGCGCATGCCCGACTTCACGTACCAAGCGCATCGTCTCTTCAAAATCCTCATCGGTCTCGCCCGGAAAACCGACGATGAAATCACCCGAAAACGCGATGTCAGGCCGCACGGTACGCACGCGGTCCAAAATGCGCAGATAGCTGTCCCGGCTGTGGCTGCGGTTCATTGCCTTTAAAATGCGGTCCGAGCCTGATTGCACGGGCAGGTGTAGGAATGGCATGAGCTTTTCGACATCACCATGTGCGGCAATCAGGCCCTCGGTCATGTCGTTCGGGTGGCTCGTCATATAGCGGATACGGCGCAGACCGGGAATTTTGTCGAGCGCGCGGATGAGGCCATCGAGACCCTGCAACTGGCCTTTGTCGTCTTCGCCGTCCCAAGCGTTAACGTTTTGCCCCAATAACGTGATTTCTGCGGCACCCGCGTCAACGATGGCCTTTGCCTCGTCAATCAATTCGCTCCAGCCGCGTGAAATCTCCGCGCCGCGGGTGTACGGCACAACGCAATAGGTGCAGAATTTGTCGCAGCCTTCCTGAACCGTCAGAAACGCAGAGGGCGCTTGCTTGCGGCGTGCAGGCAATTTGCCGAACTTATCTAGGCCGGGCAGGTCCAGGTCGACCACGCGTTCACCACGTCCGACCGCGGCAACCATCTCGGGCAGATTATGATAGGCTTGCGGGCCGACAACAATGTCCACTTCGGGCGCTCTGCGGCTAATCTCGCCGCCTTCGGCCTGCGCAACGCATCCGGCCACGGCAATGACGGGGCTGCTGCCGTCCTTGCGACGCAGACGGCCGATTTCGGAATAGACCTTCTCTGCCGCTTTTTCGCGAATGTGGCAGGTGTTGAGCACGACGAGATCGGCATTTGCCTTTTCATCGGCGGGCGTCATGCCATGGCTTTCGAACATTTCGGCCATGCGTTCGCCATCATAGACGTTCATCTGGCAGCCGTAATTTTTGATCGAATAGGTTTTGGGAGAATCCGTGCTCATAGCGCGCGTCTATACATAGCGCCGTGCACCCCCGCCACCCTCCATCGCTGCACTTATGCGCGCACGCACTTCAGCGGAAATCGCCTTGCGGTCGGGGTAATGCAGGGGATCAAACGGCTCGAGAAAATGCAGGGTCGCCGTAATCGGTTTCAGATAGGACAAAAGCCGCCAGAAATTCTCGGTCACTTTTTCATCGCCGACCCACGCCACACGCGGGGTATGGTGCCCGTAGCTTAAAAAAACCGGCTGAACGAGCATGCCGGACGGTGGCGGAACAAGTGCTGCGAACAAAGATGGTTTGAACGGCAAAAGGCCCGAACCGTCATGGGTGGTGCCTTCCGGGAATATCGTGACCGGTTGATCGCCGGTCATTGCCGCGCGGAGATCTTCCACCTGATTTCCGACGCTGGCACGGTTTTCGCGGTTCACAAAGATAGTGTTGTTGATTTTGCAAAGCCACCCAATCAATGGCCAGCCCTCAATCCCGTCATTGGCGACAAAGGTGCAACCGGTGACGCCCGACATCACGGGGATGTCGATCCAGCTATGATGGTTGACGGCGTAAAACACATTCGCGCGCACCCGCTGTCCCGTTGTGGCGGTTGCAATACCGCTGGTCCAGCTGATAGACAGAAGGAACAGGCGCGGCCACGGCGACGGCCGATTGAGAAGCCGCCAGAGATTGTGGAGGAGCAAGCTAGTTACCAAGCTGGCGGCCATCAGCAGCACCCGGGCTGCAAACAAAAACTGGCCAGCTAAAAATGCAGCAGGGTTGCGGCGATTAATCTTTGCGGTCGATGGCGACGCCATAGAGTTCCATGCGATGGTCAACGAGACGGTAGCCGAGGCGTTCTGCAATGATTTTCTGCAGTGCTTCCAGCTCGGGGTCGACGAATTCAACAACTTTGCCGGTTTCGACGTCGATGAGGTGATCATGATGTGCCTCTGGCGATGCTTCATAGCGCGCGCGCCCGTCCCCGAAATCGTGGCGGTCCAATATGCCCGCTTCTTCAAACAAGCGGACTGTCCGATACACGGTGGCGATTGAAATCTTGGGATCGATGGCTGACGAACGGCGATAGAGCTCTTCCACATCAGGATGGTCCGTCGCATCCGAAATGACGCGCGCGATGACGCGGCGTTGGTCGGTAATGCGCAGGCCACGTTCGTTACACAGCGCTTCAATGTCGATTTTGATATCCATCGCGATGCACATTTACTGCCGCGCCACGATTCGTCAAAGAAAAAGGCCGGAGAACGCTCCGGCCTTATTTTCCAGTGAAGCGTTGCGCGCCTTACTTAATTTTTTTCTGCCGACCCGAACCTGGAGCACGACCAAGGCCGATTGCCTTTGCGAGTTCACGACGTTGTTCGGCATAAGCAGGTGCAACCATTGGATAATCGGCGGGCAAGCCCCATTTTGCGCGATAGTCATCCGGCGTCATGCCATAATGAGTCATCAGGTGACGCTTCAACATTTTCAGCTTCTTACCGTCGTCCAAGCAGACGATATAATCGCGTTTTACCGAATTGCGGATTGGAACAGCTGGTTCCAAAACTATTTCGGGGGCAGCAGCCGTTGCGGAAAGACCGGCGAGTGCCGCGTGCACATTACTGATTAAAGTTGATACGTCCGATACCGCGACACTGTTGTTGCTGACATGGGCAGCGACAATATCGGCGGTCAGAGTGATTAACAATTCAGCGGTATCGTTACTTTCTTGAGACATATTTTGAACCTTTGGACCCATTTTTATAGTTTTTTTATAGTTTGCGACTTGCCTGTTGCATATAGGCTTGAAATGAAGTCGTCAAGAAAAGCGGCTAGTTTTCAAATATTAAAGATCAATGAACATCGTAATCGCGTCTGGGCTTATTCCTTCAGTGCTTTTGTAATAATTTTTGCGCCGTCCGCTGGGTGCAAAGCCAGCTTTCAAGTAGAAAAAAGATGCCGGGTTACCGTCGCGAACTTCAAGAAATAATTTCTCCCGGCCGGCGATTTTGCCTCTATTTATCACGTCGCTGAGAAGATTTTGGCCAATCTGTTGGCGCTGGTAATGTCGTGCAACGCCAATCATCAGCAATTCTTCATGCTCAAAAACCCAGCGCGTTATTGCGAAACCGCATACAACGTCTCCATCTTTGGCAAGTAACAATTGGCAGTCCGGCAGTACTAAAGTGGACAGGCATTGCGCCGCCGTCCACGCTTCGCCAAATCGGGCGTCGAAGGCGTCGGACATGATGGGCATGATGGACGCAACGTCTATAGCACCGCCTTCGACGACGCGGATCATGCCCGGACTGCAGCCGGTTTTGCGTCTGGCGCCCTTCCATACACAGGAACGGGCGGAAGGGCGTGGTCGTCGGGTAGATTTGCCCATGCGCGGGCGTCGGGCAGAATGTCGGTCCAGACACGATCCGCGCGTTGCGGGTCAATGTCGCCGGCAACATGGTCGGCGACGGCAACGGTCGGCAATAGTTCAGGCAAAACCGACCGCGCTGGCGCTATCGAATGCCCGGCGTCATTAAATGCTTCGAAGAAATACTCGCCATGGCCGCCGGTCATGATGACATCGACAGCGGCGTGCGATGCGCTTTGTGCACGCGCCATCGCCGCGACCAAGGATAGGCAGCCATAGCCATGCACTGGTATGTGCCACGCCAATCCCAATGCTTTGGCAGCGGCGACGCCCACGCGGATGCCTGTGAAGCTGCCGGGACCAACATCCACCATGATCTGGTCGGCTTTGCCGTTATCCGGCAACGCGGCGATGTGCGGAAGCAAGCGTTCAGCATGTCCGCGGCCAATGACCTCATGTTGGGCGGCCAGCAACTGCTTCCCATCGAACAACGCAACTGAGCACGCCCGTGTGGCGGTATCGATGACCAGTGTGCGCATGACCGTAAGTTAGGCGACCTGATTGAAGCGGTTAAATTCAGGGCGCGGGCTGCGGGCAAAAATGCTCGCTGTGTCGCCATAGCCAAGCGTACAGATGAAATTCGACTGCACGTTAGTTCCGGCAAAAAATGCCTTGTCGACCGCGGCATTGTCAAAACCTGACATTGGGCCGGTATCCAATCCCAATGCACGCGCGGCCAGCATCAGATAGGCGCCTTGCAAGCTGCTGTTCCGAAACGCCGTCTTTTCAATGGCCACGTCGTTGCCGGCAAACCAGCTGCGGGCATCGGCATGGGGAAATAATTCGGGAAGCTGTTCGTAAAATTCGAGGTCCATTCCAATGATCGCCGTGACAGGCGCTTGCAGAATTTTGTCGCCATTCGACGGCATCGTGCATGCCGCCAGCTTTTGTTTGGCTTCGGTGGATGTGCACCAGATGATGCGCGCGGGAAGACAGTTCGCAGATGTCGGGCCAAATTTCATCAGGTCCCAAATGCCCTCAAGCTGCGCCTGCGATACCGGCGTATCGAGATACCCATTGTAGCTGCGGGCTTCGCGGAACAGCTGATCAAGCGCGGTGTCGTTTAATGCTTCGGACATAAGGTTTCTTTCAGGCGGAGAGTTTAGGCGGCACGCACTTCGACGACTTCGGGCACATAATGCTTCAGCAATTGTTCAATGCCATTTTTCAGTGTTGCCGAAGAAGAGGGGCAACCGGCGCATGCGCCCTGCATCTGCAAAAAGACGATGCCCTTTTGAAAACCGCGATAGACGATGTCACCGCCGTCATTGGCCACCGCAGGGCGGATTCGCGTTTCAATCAATTCCTTGATCTGGACAACAATGTCCGCGTCTTCTGGATCATCGAGCGGATAATCCGCATCTGCCGATGGAACGGCAAATCCGGCGGCAGCTGGTTTGAACAACGGCATGTTCGCGCTGAAATGGTCGAGCAATATCGCGAGCACGTCGGGTTTCAGGCTGGACCATTCTGAACCGGGGGCAGCGGTGACCGAAATAAATTCGCGTCCAAAAAACACCCCGGTGACATCACCAAGCCCGAAAAGTGCCTCCGCCAATGGGGAGGCTTCAGCCTCTTCGGGGGCGGCGAAATCGCGCGTTCCATTTTCCATCACGGCGCGGCCGGGCAGAAATTTGATAGTGGCGGGGTTTGGTGTGAGTTCAGTTTCTATCAGCATTTCACGCATGTGGTGCGGTGGTGGTAAAAGTGCAAGCCAGAATGTCTTGACAGGGGCGAAGCCACAGTTGACCAAGCGCGTCAAAAGGAGAGCTAAAATGGTCGATCAGTCGCACAAAACAGCCTGGATAACGGGCGCATCGTCGGGGATAGGTGAGGCACTGGCCAAAGCATTTGTCGCAAGCGGCGGCCATGCCGTGCTGTCAGGCCGGAATGTCGCTGAACTGGAACGCGTCGCGCTTGCTACTGGCGCGCCCGAACGCTGCTGCATCTTGCCCTTTGACACGGTCGATTATGCGGCATTGCCGTCAAAGGTCGCTGAAGCCATTGCCTATCAGGGCAAGATCGATGTGCTGGTCAATAATGCGGGCATTTCGCAACGCTCACCCGCCATCGACACCGATCTGTCGGTTTACCAGCGGATCGTTGATGTCGACTTGCTTGCGCCGATCGCATTGACGCAAGCGCTTTTGGACCATTTGGTTTCAAATGGACATGGCCAGATTATCATGATCTCCAGTGTCGCCGGTAAAGCAGGCATCCCCATGCGGACTGCCTATTGCGCGGCGAAACACGGCCTCATCGGATATGCCGATGCGTTGCGCAGCGAAGTTGCAGGGCAGGGCGTGAAAGTGCTCGTTGTCGCGCCGGGTTCTGTGCGGACCAACGTATCGCGCAATGCATTGAATGCCGACGGAACGGTGCGTGGCACAAGCGATGCTGCCATCGATAACGGTATCGATCCAGATGTCGTCGCAACCACGATTTGGGATGCGGTGGACGCCGGAAAGCGCGAGATTGTTATCGCCGAAGGAATGGAGGCAGGCATTCCCGTTCTACGCGCACAAGATCCCGAAAAGCTGTTCGACATGGTCGAAGCGATGGTTGCCGACGGCTATGCGCAGAAAATCGCGGCTCGGTAATTTGTCTGACGACGGGGCCGCACATGAGCCCCGCGACAGGTAGGGTTTTGTTCCTTAAGTCCGGCCTGCGCGTAACGCCGCGCCAGCTGCAAAGGGCGACAAAGCTGTAATTGCAAGCGCGGTCGCGGCAAGCAGCTGCATCGCGTTGCCGGGATTTTCCGACAATGTGCCCGCGCCAAAGATCAGCAACGGTATTGTGATGGGCACGAGCAGCAGCCCGCCCAGCGCGCTCGCTCCGCTAAGACCCGCCGTCAGCGCTGCGATTGTGACCGATAGCCCGGAAAGCGCGGGCAGTGCCAAGGCAAGGCCAAGCAACAACGTCCCCAATTGTGCCTCAGGCAATCCGATCAGCGCCGAACCGACGACCGTCGCGAGAAGAAGCGGAAGGGCAAATGCAAAAATCTGGCCAATGATTTTGGCGGTGGCGACCAATTCGTCCGACCAACCGCGCATCGCCAACTGATCCAATATGCCCGCTTGCCGGTCCGGAAGTATAAGCCGCTCAATCGGCAGGAGCGTCGCCAGCAGCGCGGCAATCCACAATATACCGCCGCCCGTGCGTGCAAGCAGTGCCTTGTCAGGCCCCGTCACAAACGGAAACAGCGTCGCAACCGCAAGATAGAATACAACTGGCAGCCATAATCCGCCGCCCGTCCATGCCAAACGCACCTCGCGCGCAACCAAGGCTGCAAAGGCCTTCATGCGTCTGCCTCCGGTCTGTCGAGAATGAGGCTGTGCGCGACGTTAATCGATGGGGGCTGGTGGGCAGCGACAAGAACTATGCCATCGTTTGCGGCGTGGGCGGTGATGGCTTGGTCAAGCCGGGCGCAGCTCGCGCTATCCAAGCCATTATAGGGTTCATCGAGCAACCAAATATCAGCCTTCGACGTGAGCACGCGTGCGATACTGGCGCGTTTGCGCTGCCCGGTCGACAGGAAGCGAACCGGGACCTGCGCCAGACCTTGCAAATCCATGTCCGCCATTGCTACGCGTCGTTCGTCGGCAGACGCGCCGTCCATATCCGCCCAGAACATGAGCGCTTTTTCGACGGTCAAATTTGCATCAAGCGCGAGATTTTCATCGGCTAGGGCAACCCGGCCCTCGGTCATTATCGACCCCGCTGTTGCATGCAAAAGACCGGCGATGAGCCGGAGGAGCGTCGATTTGCCGCAGCCATTTGCGCCACGGACCCAAATAATATCCCCGCTGCGCGCAGTGACCGACAGGCCGCGCAGCACAAGCCGGTTGCCGCGGATAACCGCGACATTGTCAACGCTGATGGCAGGCAAGGGTGCTTGACGTGACGACATATGGCGACTTAGGCATGAATTCCACCAATTGCAAAATCAGGATGACGTTATGCAGGTTTCAAGACTCGATGAAGCGGAACGCGCGGCGGTTTTGGAACAGCTGCCTTTGTGGTCCTATGACGCTGATGCAAAGGGGATCAGGCGCACTTTACGCTTTGCCGATTTTGCCGAAGCTTTCGGTTTCATGGCGCGTGTCGCAATTCTTGCCGAAAAAGCCGACCATCATCCTGAATGGTTCAACGTGTACAACCGCGTTGAGATATTGCTGACAACGCATGATGCCGGCGGCTTATCGCGGCGCGATGTCGATCTGGCCTCTGCCATCGACGCTATTGCGCCGACGGCTTAACCACATCGCCTAAACCGCCCAGCAAGCCCAATTGTTTGCGCAGCCGGTTCGGGAACCAACGGGCAGAAAAAGCAAGTTGCTTCGCCATTTTGTTGACGGGCGTGTGGACCTTGTCACCGTGGATCGCTTCCCATGCGGCTGGGCCGATGATCGAGACGGGGCTGACTTCGACGCCAGCTGATTGCAGCTTTTCCTTACCGGTCATGTTGCTGTTTGCATCAACCGCGCCAATGATGTTGGTGTCGATAAAGCCGGGCATCAGGCTGCGGGCCTTGATCCCGTAAAGGCGCCATTCAATGTCATGCGCTTCGGCAAGACCACGCACTGCGAATTTGGTCGCGCTATACACGCTAAGTCCAGCTGATCCGTAGATGCCAGCAGCCGAGCTGGTGTAAAGGACACAGGCATCAGATGTATTTTTCAGCAGATCGAAACACGCGCGGGTACCGCTGATCACGCCGGTCAGGTTGATCGCGATCATCTTGTCGATGTCCTCGTCGGTCATGTCCTGAATAGGTCCGCCCGATCCAATGCCTGCATTGTTGAACAATACCGTCATGTGGCCATTTGTATGTTTTGCAAAGTCGGCGACGGCGGCTTTCCACTGTGCACGATCGGTCACATCAAGGCGGTGGCGCGACCATTGACCCACTGGCAATAAAGCCGCGGTTTCGTCCAGACCCTTTTCATTAACGTCGGCAAGGCCCACGAACCAGCCGACATTGGCAAAGTAACGCGCAACTTCGCGTCCTAAACCAGACGCGGCGCCAGTGATGAAAATGCTTTTTTGCGTTTCGGACATAATTTCGTCTCTCCCTTATTCACATGGCTGTCAGCCACATTAATTTACTCGAAAGGTCAACTGAATATTGCGGCAGCGGCTTTGCCGGGACTGAAGAATGGACTGAAGCTCTAGCCTTAGTCAAATCGCCTGAAATCCCCTGGCGTAAATGTGCCATGTAAAAATGGCGGCCGCGCCGCGATGGGGACGCCAGCGTTCGGCGATAACGCGTATGTCTTTTTCCGATGGCCGTGCATCCAGCTTCAGCAAACGGCCCACGCCTTCTTGCACAGCAAGGTCGCCCGCGGGCCAAATGTCGGTACGGCCCTCGGCAAAAAGCAGATATATTTCCGCAGACCAGCGGCCAATGCCCTTTACGCGGGTGAGGTACGCAATCGCCTCCTCATCGTCGGCGGGCAGGGCATTGAGCGGCAATTCGCCCGACAGCACGAGTTCGGCAAGCGAACGCGCATAACCCTGCTTCTGGCGGCTCAGCCCGCACGCTCTCAAGGCGTCGAAATCTTGCGCCAACAAATTGTCTGGCGGGCATTCTGGGCCAATGAGTGCTTCAAGCTTGTTCCAGACCGATGCGGCCGCCGCGACGCTCACCTGTTGCCCGACAATCGTGCGCAGCAATGTCGCATAGCCCGGTTCCCGCATGCGCTCGTCCGGGTAACCCGTCACCGCAAGCGCATGGGCTATGCCCGGTTCAAGCGCCGCCAGTGCATCAAGGGCGGCATGCAATTGTGCAGCAGGAATACCCATCAGCGCGCTCCGCCCAACAACACCACCGGCGCAGCAGCGATCTTCATCCCTGTATTTACGCGATTCTGCCGCATGTTTGCTGTCCTTGTTTAACCCCGCCGAACGGTTGCCGCATATAATGCAATCGCCGCAGCGTTCGACACGTTCAGCGACTCCATTTGTTCGCTGATTGGCAGCTTCGCCAGCTGGTCACAATGTTCTTCAATGTTGCGACGCATGCCATCGCCCTCAGCGCCCAGCACAAGCGCGTTGCGGCCCGGCGTCAACGCTTCGTCCAACGTCACGCTGGCATGGCCTGACAGACCGATTCGCCAATATCCAGCCTCCGCGATTTCTTCCAATGCACGTGCCAGATTAACAACCCGGACCCATGGCGTGATTTCAAGCCCACCCGAAGCCGCCTTCGCCAATGCCCCCGATTCTGGTGGCGCGTGCCGGTCCTGCGTCACAACGGCGACTGCATTGAACGCAGCGGCCGTGCGGAATATCGCGCCGACATTGTGCGGATCGGTGACCTGGTCGAGAATCAACAACGGGCGGTTATCATCATTGTCGACCGCAAGTGCATCGGTTAGCCAGACGTCTTCCAATGGCGCAACTTCAAGTACCAGGCCCTGATGCGGTGCGTCTTTCGGTACAAAGCGCGCCAAATCATTCACCTCGGCATATTGGACCGTCAGCCCGTCGGGAATGACGATTTTGCCGATTTCTTCGCGTGTGCCCCACAGATTGATGAGTCGCCGATCGGGATTATCAAGCGCGGCATATACGGCGTGACGGCCGTAAAATTTGGGATTGCCGCTGGAAACTGCAGCGCCGCGGCGGCGCTGGCTCTTATGGGAAGACATTTGAAACACCTGTTGATGAAAAAGAAGACGATATAGGCCCCTTTCCCACTTGAGGCATTGACAGGCAAGGGCCGTTTCGCCATTGGGCTGCTTCTTCGTCGGGACCGGCCCTTATGCTTTGGCATAATGCCCCGTCAAAGAAGTGGACAGGTGGCCGAGTGGTTAAAGGCAGCAGACTGTAAATCTGCCCGGTTTTCCGTACGCTGGTTCGAATCCAGCCCTGTCCACCAATTTTCTCAATAAGTGATTGTTATACAGCGATTTTATCGCTGCGCTTGAGTTGGGCGCTTAAGCGGTTCCGCGCTTCAGCAGCTTAACCGGCACAGGGGCGATGTTGGGGGCATCGCCCTTCAATACGGCAATCAAAGCCTCCACCAGCATTTCACCGGCCTGAACATAGTCCTGCTCAATCGTCGTGAGCGGCGGTTGTGCATAGGCGCCTGTTGCAATGCCATCAAAGCCGATGACGCGCATGTCGGTGCCGACCGCGATATGCTGTTCATCAAGCGCGCGCATCGCACCCAGAGCGATAAAGTCATTGGCGCAGAACAGAC
>Ga0315908_10002849_pt1 | contig 12577 bp, 5 predicted proteins | sample LakEriMetagenome_12_FD_203520 | JGI IMG/M metagenome (GOLD analysis project Ga0315908, IMG submission 203520) | Freshwater fungal communities from buoy surface, Lake Erie, Ohio, United States - Buoy 4 MA124 | ecosystem: Environmental > Aquatic > Freshwater > Lake > Lake biofilm | place: USA...
TATTATAATCGGATTTAGTTCTTAAGACGATATAATTGTTGAGCAATTATTTATGAATAATGGAACTGATTATGTTTTATAAAAACCAGCTAGCTTCGAGACCATTCAAGAACTTTTTAATTACTATTTTATCTGATTAATCATATTATTTTTTATAAATGATAAATTTAAATATATTTTATTAATTTTATACATTTTTTTTATATGGTTATGCTCTATTTAATCTAATTAATAATATTTAAAAATAAATAAAAATTGATTTAGTTAAAATTACATTATAATTGAAATAAAATTATCTTAAATAAATTATTGTTAAAAGTTCAATATATTTATAATTTATAAAAATATTTTCGAATAATTGTATTAAGATTATTTTTATAAATTTTTTTATTAAAAACTTTAATCATCCCAACTTAAATAAATATAATTTTCAATAGTTTTGTAAGAATTGAGTGCAATTATTCTCAGTTTTTATGTATTATTTAGACTTTATACAATAATTTATTTTACTTTAGTTAATTGGATTCCATTCATTATAAACAAGTTAAAATTCTTAATTATTAATTCGATTTAAAAATATTATTTTCATTTAAATTATTAATCTGAAATTTGAAAATTTTTAACGCTCGTTTTATTATAACCTTTTAAATTCAATCATAATTATTTTTTTAAAATGATGATAAAGCAATTCAATTAAAATCTAAATCATCTACTAATAAAAGTCCAAGTTTTTTATTTTCTGATTTTTATTATTTATTATAAAATTTACAGGATTTAATCATTAATATGATAAATTTTTAAGTTTTTAATTACGAATATTTACACTAATTTTTTTAAATTTAATAATGGATATATATTTTAAAAAATTATTTAACAATATATTAATTTTAATATTTCATTATTTTTATAAATAAAACAGAATTAACAAGTATGCTTAATTCTTGAAGATAAAATAAATAACATAAGCGAAAAATAAAATTTTAAAAAAGAAATCATATATAATAAAAATAAAATTATCAAGAATAATACTATTATTTAACTCGATAACCTACTAATTATTAGAAAATTGATAAAAAAATAAATAAAAAAAGATTAATAAGTAATCTAGAACAAATAAAAGTTAAAAACTATAACTAATTTATATTTAACACAATCAAAGTAATAAATTAATATAATAGAATTAATGTAAACTAAGAATCAACTTCTTCATAAAATTTCTTTCATAAGACTTTCCAACATTCTATAAAAAACTTCTAAATAGACTAATGTTCCACTGCCAATTAACAAGCAACATAGTAACATTTCACAATCAATTATAATCTAACAATACAAATAAGATAAAATATTATATCAATATATTGAAATATTCAAACAAGAAAACTAAAAAAAATTAAACACATTTAAATAAAACAAAATACTAGCAATAATGAAAAATTTCATAATCAAAATAAAAATGATTACATTTAAAAAAACAAATAACAAATTAATCTTAAAATCATGTGATAAAAAAAAGATCATTTACATATCGTTTAAACCTTTATTATTTATAAATAAAAATCTAAATCTAAATTTTTTATGAATAATTAATATATAGCTTTTAGTTATCAATTTTATTAAATCTATTTTTTATTACTTCAAAGATTAAATATTTAAATAATTTATTAATTATTATATATTCTTAATTAATTTTGATTAGAATTTAATATAATATTGAATTAATATTCATTTAAATATTAAAGTAATTGATGAAAAATTTATTTATTTTTTATTAATTTCTATTAATTATTATATTTCCAAACAAATCATCATTTATTATTATTTTTAATTTTATTTTTTCAAATAATTATAAATATTTAATTTTTTTTTATAAATATTTTAAAATTTTTATAATAATAATATTATTTATTATTGTAATTATTCCAACAATTATAACTATCTAATCAATTTTTAAAATGATAATATTGAAAATCTAATAACAAAATAAAATAAAAAATAATAATTTTTAATATTTTTATCTTGCATTATTTTATTATAATAAATTTAACTAAGCATAATTTATATGCTAAATCAAAATAATAGTAAAAATAAAACAAAAATATTTTATACAATAGATACTATGTTCATATAATCAAATTTAAATATTCTTAGTAATTTTTTAATTGATTAATTTTAATAAGAAAATAAATTATATTATTATTAATTTTTTAATCAATTTGATTTCAATTATTTCTATTTTTAAATTTAAAATTTGTTAATAATTTAAATAAATTATAAAAATTAATTAATATTTTAAAAAAAATATAAAAATATTTTCCATATATTAAACTAATTAGTAAAATTATTGATTAAATGATTATTTTTAATTTTTAATTTCTTTTAATAAATTTATTTCATATAATCTAATAATTTAAATAATTTATTTTATCATATAGATTTTTACAATTCTATAAAATAAAAATATTGGATTTTTATCAAAACAAATATATAAAATTTTATTATAATATATGCTCTAAAAAATTTTAAGATAAATATATAATTACTAATTTATGTTAAAAAATTTTAATTAAATTTTTTTGTTCTATATTTTAATACAAATTTTTTTATCTATAATTTTGATATAAATTGATATAGGATTTTAATACATCGTGGATGATATAATGTTTAATCTATAAAAATATAAAATTAAGTAAAAAGCTGAATATAAACTATATAATATAAATATATTAATAAAGATAATGGTGAGATATGGAATATTAGTAGATAATAATACTGAATAAATAAATACAACAGATTAATCATATGTATAGAATACTAATATACAATAATTTCAAAATTAAAACATTTATGATTAAGAAAAATAATTAAGTGTAATAAAATAATTATCAAATAATAAACAATTCAAAACCCAATAAAATATATAATAACTAGAAAATCAGAATATTAAAATCCAAAAATTTAATAATACAACTTGCAGTTAAGAAAAAAAACATAAAAATAAAAACGAAACGTTGACTGAAAAAGATTAAGAAAGAAAAAAGATAATTTAATCGGAATTTGAAAAGAATATGACATTATTTATTCAATGTGAATAAACTCTAATAGATTTGGATTAACTTATCAATAACAAATATCCTAAATCAAATAACTTCTCAACCAAATCAGAAAATACTTTAATCTATAAATAAACCATCAATAATTACCTTCTGAAATAATGCAATAATAATTTTATTAATTCTTAATATTAATTATAAATCAAATATTCATTTCCTACTGCATGGTCTAAAGATGGATTTGCAACAATTAAGAAATTAAAAAATGGGAAAGAAACAATTACAATTAACAAAATAATCATCCATTAAAATATTTACCAAAATTCTAATAATAATTATAGTGAATATCTTAAACAATTAAAAAGATTCTCATCATTTATTTATTAACCTTGTTTCGATTATATATTGGTTAATAATATCACCAAACAACAGATCCAAAAATTATAATTCTAAAATTTGTCTATTTAGGATAGCCAAAAAATAGATGAAGAAGTATAAAATGATAACTAAAATCAAGAACATCATTATTAATTCCCTAATAAAAAATAATTCTTTTAAGGAGTTATAGATGGTTACTTGTTTTAAAAGTAATAAGAAAAATATCAATTAGAATTTTATCATGAATTAGATTAAGAAATGGATTATTATATCATTCTCAATATTTTATTTGGAATATATTAACTTGATTTGCAATAATTCATATAAGATATAAATCATAAGAAATTTGACTATAATAAATTTTAAACTAAACTTAATAAAAACAATTATGACATTAATATTTTAAATGAAAAATACATCATTTATTATCTTAATAAGTATCTTACAAAGCTATCTTAAGAGGTAAATAAAAATATTAATAATTATAGAGGTTTAAAGAAAATATAGAGTTAATAGAAAAAAAAGATATTTAAACCTAAATATTGTATCATATTGGTTGTAACAATTTGAAAATAGCAAGTTAATTAGCTCAAAACAACAATTTAACAACTATTGCAATTTTAATAGTAAATAATATTTATATATATTTATTTATAAATAAATAATGATAATAATAATAAAAATTATTATAACAAATTATAATAAAATATAGAGTGGAATGTGTGAGAAAAGCCAGAAGAATCGTATAAACTAACAATAATTATCCTCGTTAAAATATAATAAAATTTACGAAGCATTATCAGGAAAGATTGAAGGGTACTCATAATAAGATTACATAACATGGATGGAAATATTAGGAATAACAATATGGTACTAACAAAACATAGACCCTTCTGTTCAAAAAATCCTATCTAGCTTTGAATAAGTAATCACTTAAGAAAAAATCGAGATCCATACAGATTAGACATAATAACATCAAAAATATCCTAATATGATATACTCTTTATTACGATAATATGTAAATAATAAAGATAGTGTTGGTAATAATATGCATTAATTAAGTATTGATACAGATCTAAATGATCATCGATAGACATTCATAATTATTAATTATTTAATTCATAATGTAATAGGAATTAATGATAAAACTAGTTTAACTGAGTAAATATTATTGAGAAATATGATTAATTAGTTAATTAGTGTTGGATTATGGCATTATGCAGTATTAATAATAATGACTGCTTAATCAATTACGATTAATATCAAGAATTATTATATTAAATAATTAATTTTATACAATTATGATAAATACAGATATGCATAATAACAATATAAAGCTATTAAGAAACTATTATTAGATTAATTATAAGTAAATATAAATTGGTTATGGAATGCAAAAGCTGTACATTATGAGAGAAGAAGTAACATGAATAAAGCAATAAAATTTTATATGAAATGTCAATGTTATTAATAAGTAGATGAAATATTAGTTAATAAGGTAGGAGTTTAAATAATTGTAGATTCATAAAATTAAAATATGGATGATTGGGTGATTTAATTGGAGTAATTGAAGTAGATTATTTAAGATTTGAAGGTATTTAATTATTAAGTGCATGATTGGAAAAGTAATAGTGGATATTTGAAAAAGGTTATTAAGATTTTGCTATTTTAGCATAAATTGGACCAAGATTCTAATCATTATTTACAAGCTTTTAAGGAAATATAAGACAAGGTATATGCTTTGCTTAGATATTAGTTTTAGACAAATTAAACTCCTATTCATCTTGCTTTTATTAACTGTGTTAATAACATCATCAATACTTATATTAAGTTTGTTCATTAAACTGTAATTATATATTATATTACTGTTATTTATTATATTTTTTTATTATATTTATATTTTATTATTTAATTTTGAATATTTTATTTTTTAATTTTGACCATTTTATTATTGATATTTTAAATTTAGGAATATACTATCAACAATTTTGATTTTATTAATACTTTAAGACTCAAGGAGAAGTATATTGAGTCTATGTGATTTTATTATATTATAATTTATGTTTTCAAAAATTTATACATATATAATAATTCATAATTCTTTTGATTAGGATTTATTTTGAAGTTGAGAAACTAATTGTCTATTAAGTTAATTTGTTTTTTCAGATTTATAAAATAAAATATTTGACTTAGTTTTGGTTTTCTAAATATCCAATTTGTTGTTTATCTTTTTAAGGATGTTAGTTACAATTTTTTATTCTTGATTTCTTTCATTTTTTAGATAATTATCTTTATTTTTATTAAACTTAATTAAATCAACTTCTATTTGCTTCTTTTATATATCTAGTTTTTTAATATCCATAAAATTTTAATCTGACTCAGTGATATTATTTTCTAAAATATTTTGATAATTTCTTGACATATTATTAATATTAAATTATTAACTAATATCATTTTGACTCAACAGCTTACCATACTCACTTTTATGCATCCGTTTTTTTTGATTGTCTTAATTTTAATTTTTGGTACCTTTTTCATAAAAAGTATTAGAAAGTTTGCTTTTCAAATCAAATTATATCTGATAATTTTGGTTTATAATCTAATATTAAAATAAACTTTCATCCACATCATTAAATAAACTAAAGTCTTTATTTTCTTAATTAGTTTTAAAAATCAATGTGTTTTCTTCATCATTAAATAATTTTTAAAATTCAACTTTTTTTTGGTTTAGATTTTTGAAATTTATTACATCAAATTATAAATTCTTATTGCAATTTTCTTTTTTGTTTTAATTTTATATGCTCTTAATTGCTTTTTATTTTTTTATTTAATTATTAATAAATTGAAGCTTTTGTTTTTTTTATATTAATTAATAATTAGTTTAATTTTTTTTGAAGTTTATAGATGTGTTATTAAAATCAATAATCTCTTTTTATGATTAATTTCGATTTAAATGTTTAATATTCTATAACATAATAATTTTTTTTTGTTCTTAAATTTTTTAAATATTTATTTAATCATTTTTCAATTATTACTACAATATCTAATTTTAATTATATTAAATTTGATTTTGTTATTATTAAATATTTAATTATTACTAATTTTATTATAATAATTAATTATTCTAGGAAATTATTTTTGGTTTTATATTGTAAAAAAAATCTTTTGCTGTTAATTTTAATTCTTAATTAGTATTTAATTCATAAATTTTTTATAAACTATTTTCATTAATATTATCTTCTTTATATTTATAAGAATTTATATAATTCATTCTTTTTTTTAATTTTCCTTTTTTTATATTATTTTTATTCTGATTTAAATTGAATAAAATATTCTGATTTTATTGATTTGATTATGAGGTTTAAAGTTTATTTAAAGAACTAACTTAAATTAATGAATTAGAAAATTTAAATAACTAACCATCTTTTAAATTTTCATAATTTTTTCAATCTTAAATATTAGATTTAAAATCTATTTATTAAATTATATTATTTCTTTATTTTAACTAATTATCTTATAAATTATAATCCTAATAAATTTACTATTAATAATATTTTTATTAAAAGTTTTAATCTTGAATTTAAAAATTCAATCTTTATAAATTTTAATATTTAAAATATTATTATCATTGCTATTTTTGAACTTAATATTTTATTTCTATTAGATCTTTTTAACTTTTATGCTTAATATGAAGATTTTAATTTCTTTTTAAATTTTTCAGGTAATTATTTTGATAATTACTGTCTTCTTAATTTTCCCATGGAGAAATATCAAAATTTTTAGATATTAATAATTCGTTATTATTATTCATTATAAACTATATTTTATATAATATTTTTTTATATGATATAAAGTTATAAATTGGACTAAAATTTAGATATATTATTTTCACTAATTATTGACAAACTCTTCATTTTATTTCTAGAATAAAGCCTTCATTTAATCAAAATTAACATCATTCTAATCTTAATTTATTTATTAAGTACTATTTTTATTAGATTAATGATTTTGATTATTTTTTTAATTTTATTGATTTATTAAAGAAACATTTTATAATATTTCCGAATTAATTTGAGCTTCTTTGATTATTGAGGTTTTAATGTCACTATATAACTCATTAATATTCATATCCTAATTATTTTCTGATTCATTATAATTTATATTATCAATTTTAATATTATTTATCTGATAATCATTTAGATTTTTTATTTCATTATTTAAAGGTTTACTAATATTATTCTCTTTTTAAATTTTTATATTATTGTTATTTTTAGATTCTTAAATTAAACTTTCTTTATAACTATTTTATAATTGACTATCACTTAATTAGATAAACTCACTATTTTAATGATGAAATTTACTTTAATAAATATTTGATTATTTATTAAATTCTTATTGTTATCTTTTAATTTTTTATATATTTTAGTAATTAAAATTATCTTGAATAAAATCATTTTAAACCCATTATGATTCTGCTTAAAATAAATTTAAATTTTTTAAATCAATTTATTTATTACTATTTTTATTTTTATCATTTAATTAATCAATTTTGAATTTATTATTATTTTTAACATAATAATCCGTCAAATTCATTTAGTTTCTAAATTAAGTATTTTATCTTTATAGCTAATTACTATTAATATTTATTTTAATTAAATCTTTATTATACTATTATTAAAAATTTAAATTATATTATTGGTTAGTTTTTTATTTTAATTTATCATAATAATTCTCTTCAACTAATTTATATTTTTCTTATTCTAATTTAATTTATTCTAGCTATTTTAATATATTTGTTTGCCTTTAATCAAATTAATTATTCTTATTGAAATTATTTAAATAATTTTTTTCAAAATATTAAATATTACTATTAAGTTATTATTTATTATAATTAATATTATCAAAGTATAATTTCTATTTTAATTAAATTTTATTTTCTATATCATAATTTGCATTTTAAAAGTTATTATCATTATTAATTTTCGTTTAAAAATTTATTTGATTTTATTATTATTATTGAAAATTTTATTATTATTATTATTACTAACTATATAATTAGTATTAATTATATTATTATTGATTATTATTTTATTATAAATAATATTATTATAAATTATTTTATTATTATTATTATTTGTTATTTTAGTTTTAATTATTTTGATCTTGTTATTATTTTTAAAATTATTACAAATCAAATTATTATTAAATTTTGTTTTACTTTATATCATTTTATTGTTAGTTTTATTAATTAAATTACTCTTAAAACTTTTATTCAAACTTTATTTCTTCTTATTTTTATTTTTCTTTTTCTAATTTTTCTTTTTATTTTTTCATTTCTATTTATTCAGCTAGTTCTTTTTAATATTAACTTAACTTATCAAATTTTTATTTATAATGTTAAGGATCTAAGTTTTCATTTTTTAGTAAATTTTATCTAATATTTCCTTAATTTTTTTAATTAATATCAACTTGATTTTATACTATTTATTAATTTTATTAATCATTATTATGATTATTATCAAATAACTTATTAAATTATGCATTATTATAGTTTATTTAATCATTATTTTGTTATAACTATAATTCAGTTTTGTTATTTTTATTATTTCTATCTTCAATTTATCTTTAAGCTAATAATTAATCAACTGTTAATCTATTATTGGCAGATTAGTTTCTAAATTAAAACATATATTATTTATAATAAATAAGTTTTTATTATTTTAAAATAGTTATTTATTATTATATTCAAAATAATATAAATAAGATTAGAGTAAAAATCTAAAAGTAATCAAATTAAATTCGTGATTATTCTCAACTTTTTTGAATTTATTGGATTTAAAAGCTTAATGTTAGTATCTGTAAAATAAATCAAAAAAGCAAACACACTTGTGACTCCCAGATCCCCTCCGAAATGGAAAAAAGAACTAAATTTTAGTCCCTAAATAAATATCAAATTTATTAATTGTAAATAAAAAAAATAAACACGAATAAAATATGTAAATATATAAATAAAAATATTAATATAAAATTTAATAAAATTAAAATAAAAAATATAATTATAATGATATAATATTTTTTAACAACTTTTTAATTTTATAATTAAATATATAAATAGAATTAATAATCTTGAAATAAATTACTCAAATTAATAATAGATTTTTAATAAAATTATGAACTATATATATTAATTTAAAATAAAATTTCATAATGAAATTTAAAAAATAAATATAATTTTAATAAGAAAATATAAAATAAATAAAATATCTAATTTTAATTTCCATATACTATAATAATAATTTTTAATAAAATAATAAAATAAATATAAATAATGATTTATAATAATATACAAATTTTTTAGTTAGATAATGACAAATATAGCCAAACAAAAATACTATAAAAGTTCCTAAAGCTACAAATCCATGACTAACATAAATAAATACATAAACATGATAAAGAGTATAAAAACAATTAACTACTAAACTTCTTTTGATTTTCTATTGCAAATATTTGCGCCAGTATTATTCTTCAATTATAGGATTTAATATATTGAATTAAAAAGCAAATATAAATTTGAAGTCCATATCAATTGGTAATTTAACATTTGTAAAAAATAATTTGTTAATTTTCTCTATTTTTAAAAATACTGCACAAGAAATCAATGCTGCAAAAACAATCAAAATCGATACTATAATTCCCAAAAATATTAGCTATTTTAAATTGAGATGTTAAATTAATTGTCTTGTGTTTTATTTATCTTCTTATTATATAGATTAATGATTTTTTTGCTTTGGATAGTTTTTGTTTGTTTAATTCATTAATATTCGTATTATCATATAAGCATGCATCATTAGAATGGACAGAATTCCATTATTGCTCTAAAATAAAAAATACTTCATTATTAATGTAGGCATTATTAAGTCCATTATATTGTTACTTATTCTCTATATCTGGATTTTCATACTATCTATATAATATTTATTAAATTAAATTATGACGTATTTTGATATAAAAACTATTAAATATTATATAATATTCGTTAAAATTATAATTTATCATTCAAATTTACTATAATTATAATTGATCAATAATATATCATTTTAAAATTAATAATTAATTTTAAAATTCTTAAAGAAATTATTACTTATACAATTTTTTATAATAAATATTAAATTTAATTTGATATAAATTAATTAAAATAATAATAATGAATTAGAAATAAAGAGAAAAAGAAAAAGAAATATATGCAAAATCATTAAGAATAGCCAAACCTTCAAAAAATCTTAATAGTATAAAAAGTACAACCAAAGAACTAGAAGAAGAAACTAAAGTTATGGAAAATAAATTATAAGAATTATAACAAATTTTGGAAAAAGAAAAAATAAAAAATATTATTATTGGTGATATAAAGTACACTATTTTAATATTTATTAATTAGTTAAAGATGGGATAAATCTGATTGAAATATGCCTTTGAAAAATTATGTGAAATAAGTTTAAGAAAATAAAAGCATAAATGAATCAAATTCAAATAATAGCACGATTCAATTTATGACTAGAAGAGAAAAATCTTAGATGAAACATTAAAAGAAATTAGAATTGTAATAGAAAATTGAAATGTTATAATAATAATAAATTAATGGCACAAATACAAATTAAAAATTATTGTTATTATAAAATAATTAATCAAAGTAGTAAAATCAATAATAATAAAAATAAGAAATTACTAATTTATAATAAAATTAAAATCAATCTAATAAAATCGTTTAGTCAAATGTTTAAATTCAGGATAAAATAAATAATTAAAAATTTGTTCCATATAAACAATAAAAATCGCTACAATTATTAAATAATCAATAATAGCAATAGAGTTAAAATAATTATAAAAATGATAATTTAAATTAATAAATAAATTTTTCAGTAAAAAATGAAGAAGAGAATAACCAATAAAATTTAAAGTAGTTTTTAACTAAGTTAAATTTATTATAATATGAATAAATATTTATTGTTCATGGATTTGATGATTATGAAATTATTTTAGAAATTGAAAAAGAACATTTAGACGAAATGAAAATTACTTTAGGGCATCAAGTAAAAATATTGAAAGAAATTAATATTCTAAAATAAAAACAAGCAATTTTATAAAATTAAAAATAAGAATGTTCTTTTTCAGAATAATAATAAAAATTACAAAAAAAATCAATATAATAATAAAAATAACAATAAGTTTAACAATAAAATTAAACTTTACATTAATAGCTTATCTAATATAATTAAGATTATTAATAATCATAATAAAAATAATAATAATAATAGGAATATTAATTTTAATAAAAATTAAAGTAGTAGCAGTAATATTAACAGATATAGTAGAAGTAATAATCATAATAATTATAATAAATATAATCAATAAAATAAAAAATCAATTAAAGCTAATAAATAAATACGGACATAATAAAACAAACCTGCTGGAGTTGTTTTAAATCATATTACGAAAGTGATAACTAAAACAAATATTCATAAAATTACTGTAGTGAAAATTGTTATTAATTGTATAAAAAAGAAAATTACGTAAATAACTATATAGATTAAAATATAGACAAATTGTTATAACTTAGAATGCAATTAGAATTTCTTAATATTGAATGGAATAAACAAAGCTGGGAATTGGTTTTGCTGCATTTAATGTTGTTAAATTAGTTTCGCATAATAATAATAATAATAATAATAATAATTTGATGAATAATAATTATTAAACGACTCTCTAGAATAAGACTCTTTAGAATAAAATTCTATAGAATAAGAAGGAAATGAAGATAAAGATGAATTTGAACTTTTTATTGGTTATGACTTATAAATATAGGACTTAGAAAATAAGTATAAAGAGATAAACAACAACCATATTGATAATAATAAAAATAATGATGATAATGAGAAATAATGATTTATACATATATAGATTATATGATTGTTATTTTTTAAGATATAAATCATGATTTGATTCAATTGTTATTATTAGGTCTATTCTATTGTCCTCCTCTAGTTCTTCTATTGTTTCCTCCTTCTCCTCTACTGTTATTCCTGTTGTTATTTTTATTGTTATAATTTCTATCTCTATTATCTCTGTTATCTCTATTATCTCTATTATCTCTG
>Ga0315908_10002851_pt1 | contig 12576 bp, 4 predicted proteins | sample LakEriMetagenome_12_FD_203520 | JGI IMG/M metagenome (GOLD analysis project Ga0315908, IMG submission 203520) | Freshwater fungal communities from buoy surface, Lake Erie, Ohio, United States - Buoy 4 MA124 | ecosystem: Environmental > Aquatic > Freshwater > Lake > Lake biofilm | place: USA...
TATTATAAATTATTGGCATATTTAAGAATTATTCTATTAACAATTAATTTAACTTTAACTTGTAGAATATTATTGGACTTTTATAATTTAAATGAGTAAAAAAATTATTACTATTTTAATTATCTTATACATTATTATTATTATTTTTAAATTATTTTATATATTCTTATCAGAATAAATATAAAATTTAAGAATATTTTATATTGAAAAAAATAAATATTTTTATATATTCAAATAATAAATATTTATATTCATATCAATAAGTACTAATTATTAAATGATTATTGAACAAAAGAATAAAGATGAAATATTATAAATTTAAAATAATATATTATACTTCTAAAATATCTCTTAAAATAATTTAAATATAATTTTAAAATTAGCTTTATATAAATTAATTTATATATTAATAAATTACTATTATAACTCTTTAATATTTAAATAAAATTTAGGTAAAAAAAATTAAATTTTTTTATAATTTTAATTTTTCAGATATTATAAGACTTTAAAAAGTTATGTGATTATTTTTTTATTTTTAAGAAAAAGCTATTCAAAAAAAATTATTTTTAACTTAATTTTATTAATCAAATTTAGATGTTTTTTGTAATTTAATTTTTATTTTTATTAATTATTTTATAAAATATAGATTCAAAAGATAAATTAACTCAATATTTATTAAATTAATTTTAATATTTTTAATAATATTATTAAATTATTTTTATGTCATATAATTTAGTGTAAGAGAATTACAGCAGGAAATTTAAAGGAGGCATATTAACTCAAAGCTTCCTTGTGGTTCTAATAATAAACATGACTTTAATAGTTCTACCTGCTTTACTTCAATTCAGCTCAATAAGTAACTTACTTTAAAAGAAAAATAGATTTAATAAATTAGGTACTGTTTTACTAGGACCAACTTTCTTTGAATTTCAGAGACATTTTAATAGAAGTTATAGATAATGACATTTCTTATCAATATTCATCAGATCAATCTTTTTAGTAGTTCATAAGCAACCAACTTCCAATTGTCTACTTCAGTAACAGTATGAATTGCATGGGTGAATCCTGCAAAGCAGATGTTTTCAAAGCCAATATCACTTTTTAAAATTAATAAAATGTTTAAATGATCAAAATTATTCTTATCTTTGATGTCTCTCTTTCAGTAATTATTTAATAAAATTTAAGGGAAGTGTTAAATTTAAAATGCAAAGTATAGTTAATATTAATATTGGTGGAAATGGAAATTATAAAAATGGAATAATTGAATCAACAATATAAGGTAACATCAAGTTAAATTAGAAAGTTAATTTTAAGTCTAGTAATTTAATTGATGATTAAGAAAACTAATCTGTTTTAAAAAATGAATAGTAAAAACCTTTGAAATCTTTTTCTTAAGTTGTTTAAAATAATTTTATTAATAGAAATACAACTCTTGTTTCTAAAACATAGGATATAACATTCTATGGAACAACAGATTAGACAAATATTTTCATTACTCTAACTAATTAATATAATAATATTTATTATATTTCAAGTTATAATGATGTTATGAGAAATTTTTGGTCTAAATATCTTTCTTTTTTTATTCCTTTATTTTGGTTATCTTAAAAAGTTATATCAAACATTTTTTCATCAAATTAAATTTTTCATAGATAAATTCAAAAAAATTATCCCATTAACTAATGATATTTATTATTGTTCTTTATAATTTAATATATTTATTTTTGTTTATATTTTATATTATTTTAATTATAAATATAAATAATTAAATAACTTTATGAAATTTTTTAATTTATTTATGATTCTTTTTTTAATTAAAATAAGTTATTAAATATTTTGGAGAAAAAAAAAGAAGATAAGATAAAAATAGAATATTATTAAATAGAAAATTGTTAAATTAACTTATGAATAATTATAAAATAAAATGAATCACTATATTAATTTATCAAAATAGCTTCAATAAAAAATAGATAAATTTGAAATTAAAAAAGAAAAAATTTATAATTTTTTCCATTAATAAAGAATTAAAGACTTATTTTATCTTTTTGAAAGAATATAAAAATAAGAATAAAAAAAAACAGAAATGATTAAAGAATAATATTTAAAAAAATTATAGGTATAAATTTAAAAGATAGAAAAAGAAAAAAAATAATAACGGTTATAATATATAATATTTTTAAATAATAATAAAAAGGAAATAAGAAAGTATATTGATAATTTCCTTAATAAGTTTAAATAAACATTCAAGTAAAAATTAATGTAAATTATTCATAATTATAAAAAATTATAAATAAAATAAAAAAAAGATCTTTAACAATTGCAAAAAATGTTTATTAAAATTAATTTTTATAAAAAAAATATTAGAAAATAGAATAATTAATTTATGTTGAAATTGAAATATATGAATTAAAAACAAAAAAATTTGAATAATAGATTAAAATACTATTAAGATGAAATCTAAAATCAAAAAAAATTATATTATATTCTGTTAAATGAATTTAAAGTAAGAAATAATGGAGCTTCAAAAAACTTTAGTTAAATATTATTAAAATTATAATAAGAAAGAGCCAATTAAATTCAATCTTAATTAAATGAAAACATTTTTATTCAAAATAAATTATTTAATATGTTTGAAATTTATAAACATTCTTAATAGGAAAAAGATAATTAAAATAAAATATAAAAAGAATAAATATAACTTATTGAAAAAGAAAATATAAGATTAAAAAATAAATTTAATAAAATTGATTCTAAATTATTTTTTCTTTAAAAATATGTGAAATTATTAGTTTAAATTAATTCTTAATTACAGGAATACAAAAAAAAATATTTAGACTAAATAAAATAGTAATAAAAACAGAATTAAAAAAAATATTAAGAAAAATAAAATGTAATATTACACAAAGTTTAAAAATTATTTGACTGATTAATTATAAAATTTATTCATATAAGTATTTATATAGCATTCATTTATTTTAAAAATATTTATCATGTATGATTAAAGAGTTATTCTTAAATTAATCAATTGATTTTATTAATATTTCGTTGTTTTTTTATATTTCAATACATTAATTTTTTTAAATCACTATATTTAGTCCTTTATCAATTTTTATTTCTGTTTTAATAAATTAAATATAATCTTATATTGTTATATTTTGAAGTATCTGCAAAAATTTTAAATAAAAATCATGCTTTTTATTTTTTGAAATTAAATCCCAATATTAAATAAAAATAAATTCTTATTAACCTGATTATTTATAATTTTACTTAATTTTATTTTTAATATCCTAGAACTAATCTTAGCTTAATTATTAAATGAACTTTAAATAATTTTCAATTATAATTAAAATATTTTAATTAAAATAATTGTAATTGTTTATAAATTTAATTCCAATAATTCCTCTTGAAATATTTATTAGCTATCCACTTATTATATTAAAACTATTAAATATTTTTAAATTAATTTACGGATCTATTGTATAAATATATTACTAATTTTCTTTATCATTTTAATTAAAATAGTAAATTTTAAAAGATTCTTGAAATAATTCTAATGAAACTCAGTTTATTTCACTATCCTCTCCAACTTTAAAATAAGAAAGAGAATCATATTTTTCTGAGATCTCTTTTTAAATATCTTTTTGAATTAAATACAAATATCTATTATTTTTATCATAATCTATTTAACTATTTTTATAATTTTATTTTTTACTTTATTTGAATATGTTATTAAGTTGTCAGTCGATATTTATTTTAAAAAAAATCGTTTTATTCTAATTCTATAATTTAATTTACTAATTCTTATTCATTAAAATCTCCATAAATAAACCAAATTAATTCAATATTTTTCAAAAAATTATTAATAAAATTTTAAAATTAATTATGATTAATTTATTCTAAAGCATCTTTTATTTATTAATCAAAATATTTTCCGTTCTAGAATATTAATAAGTTTAAAAATTAATTTAAAATCTAATTATTTAATAATTTATATTTACTTGATTATTTGATTGTTTATGTTTTAAATTATCACTTATTACCTTTTTCATATCTTATAAATATTTATCATTTATACTAATATTTTAAAATAATTGAAATGTATTTTTTAATATTTTATTCAAATTTTATTTTAAACATTAAACATATATACAAATCGAATCGATCTATAATAAATAATATAAAAATACTTCTAAATTTATTTTAATAGAAGATTAAAGAATAGTTAATTTTTTATTTTCTATTTTTAATAAATTATTTTGATGATGAATAATTAATTCTAAATAAATTTAATAAAGTGGGTTAACAGTAAAATCAAATTCTTTAGATATTTTTATGTTAATGGCTACATAATTAATAAGTTCTTTATAATTAGGTTATTTCTTATAATAAACTTTAGAAAATTTAAATAATTAATTATTTATTTCTTAAATTGTTTCATTTAATTATTATTATCCAATATGAGTCAATTATTTTATTTATTAAATATCATTGAAATATTCATTACTTTAAGGCATTTAAATATTAATTTCTAGTATTTATTCATTGTAAAAAGACTAAAAAAAATTTTCTATTAAAATAATTTTATTTTCTATTTATTAATTATACACAAAAACTGTGTAATTTAAATTAAGAATTTTTTATTAAAATAAATTTATTATCTAATCATTAATTTATTCACTTATAAACTAATTTAATAGTATTTAAATTATATCAATATTATTCATAAATAATTAACTTTATATTTTTATTATATTTTTTTTATTTAAAATTGTCCCAAACGCTTCAAAAGATATTAATGATTATTTTTGAAATTTCTAAAATTGATCAACTTAATTTAATAAATATTTATTACATATTTAGATTTTATTATTTAAAAATATCTATAATTGATTTAACAATTAAATTATTTGATTTATTTTATATAATTCAGTCTTATTTAAAAATATAAATTCTATTATAAGCAGAAATAATCCATCAATTAATTTTTACTTTATATTTATTGATATGCATATATCAGTATTATCTTAATTTAATTTTTACCTTATTTACTCTAAAATATCTTGTAAAAATAATTTTAAACACTCAATATTGCTAAACTAATTTTATTTTCTAAAATAATTTAATTGATTTACATTTCATTAAATTATTTAAACTCAAAAATTATTTAAATAATGTTTTATTTTTATATTGATTTAAAATATATTTTTTTTTAATGGTGATAATTAAAATTATATTTTATTGTTTTGAAATCACTTTAATTAAATTCAATTTTTGGAGAAAAATTATCAAAAATATTTTTAAATTCTTTTAAAATATAATTCACTTTTTAATTAGAAATAATTAGAAAAGAAATATTTTCTGGTTTAACAAAATTATTAATTAAAAATTAAATTTGATATCTTAAAATATCAATATTATTTTAAGAAGTATCTAAATCATAAATCGTTTTTAAAGATTAGAAATCACAAATATTTTCTAAACTATGATTACTTTCTTATAATAACTTTCTTTATTATATTTATGATACCTTAAGAGCTTGTATTATATTTTACAACTAAACTTATGTATTATTTAGTTTTTTAAACATTATGTTTAAAAAACTTTACAAATGCTAATTTTCACATTATAAAAAGAAGTTTTGAAATTCAAAGTCAGTATGATATTCAAAATTTGCTAAAATTTAATTCTATATTTACATTGTGTTTATTAAATCTAGTCAAAAAAGTTTATTTCATTTGATTCATTTGGTAGGAATAAAATTAATTCCAAAATATTTGACGCAAGTTTATACTAAAATTATATTTGATTATTACGTTTTAACTATAAAAATTTCCTTTTATCATTAATGAAATTTAAGTTAATTCTTAATCTTTTATTTATTCAAAATAATTTTTTACCTTTATCATCAACGACAAATAATTTTGTGAGGTTTTTCAATTCAAGAAAATCATAATTTTTACTATCATAAAAACTTTTAAATACTTTCTTATCAGATTTCATAATATATAAATAATATTTGAAATTAAAATAGATGGATAATTAATAATATTTGAAAAATATTCAATTAATAAAAAGTAATATAAAAATTTAAAAATAATAAAATAATAATAAAGAAAATAAAATATATAAAAATATATTGAAATTAAATATAAGTATTAGAATAGATATCTTTTATAAATCATATTAGATCTGATAGAATGTCAAGCGAAAGAAAAGTAAAGAAACAAAATTTGATCAAGAAAGTATATGAACTTGTAAGTAAACACGACCAAGTAGTAATAGTGTCCTTAATGAACGTTGGCTCAAACCAAGTCCAAATGATCAGAAGATCCCTCGGAAAATTAGGAGCTACCCTATTAATCGGTAAAAACACTGTCATGAAAAAAGCAATGACCCTTAGAACCCAAAAATTAGAAGACATTAAAAACGTAGAAGAAAAAGAATTTTTCTCTTAATTCGGAAAGAACGGCATACCTCAACTCCAATCTCTTATTGATAAGACCAAAGGTAAAATCGGATTGATTTTCTCTGATTGCGCTGCCTTTGAATTAAAACCTGTAATCGAATCTAACAGAGTAAAATGCGATGCAAAAGTTGGAATGATTGCTTAATGTGATGTTACAGTGCCAGCAGGAGCTACTGGATTGGATCCTTCATAAATTTCTTTCTTCCATGCTTTATAAGTAACTACTAAGATCAACAAGGGTCAGATCGAAATTGTAAAGGATTTCCAAGTCTGCAAAAAAGGAGAACCAGTAACTAATAACGCCAGTGCATTGTTGAAGAAACTAAACATTACTCCATTCGAGTATGGAATGGAATTAGTTGGAGTTTATGATAACGGATCTATTCTTGACCCTGAAATAGTAAGTATTACTCCTTCATCTATTCTTGAGAAATTCAGAGTTGGAGTTAATAATATTGCAGCATTGTCTCTTGAATTGAATATTCCAACTTAAGCAAGTGTGCCTCATTTGTTCTCTAAGACTTTCAAGTTTGTGAGAGCTATTTGTGCTGAAACTGGATATGGAAGTGAATTGCTTACTAAGTTTGGGTCAGCTTAGGTTGCTACTGGAGCTAGTGTTGCAGCACCTGTTTAGTAGACTGCTGCACCTGTTAAAAAAGAGGAGGAGAAAAAGGTTGAAGAGGAAGAAGAAGATTTAGGGGCTGGAGGTTTGTTTGATTTCTGATATGAACAAACTATATAACCAATCAATTATATTTATTTTATAGTCTATTCAATTTTTTTTAATGTTTGTTATTTTTATTCAATATTTATTATTTTATTCATCTTTATTTTTTAAATTCATTATCTTTGTTTATATTCATCATTTGTCTTTATTTTTATTAATTTATTAATTATTTATATTTATATTTATATTTTATTTATTTTTTATTATTATTTAAGATGAAGTAAATTTTTTACATATTTTTAATTTTTTCGATTAAAAATTCATTATAATTACTTTCAGTTGTAATTAATATTTAATAATAAAGCTATATATAGTCAAAGTTATTTACTTAATAATTACCTTCTTTAGAAATCCCAAAATAAAAATTAACAAATTAAAAATCAGCAGATTTATAATAAAATGAAACTTTAAAAAAAAATATCAATTAATATTATAAAAATGTATCACTAGAAGGGGAATGTTATGTAAGATAGTATCATAAAGATATAATGATTGATATTCTGGACGAATTCAGTCTGACATCTTTTAAAATGAACAACAAATTTTTATATTTTATCGATGACAATTCTAAATATGAAAAAGTATTAGCAGCTATTGATTTATAATCTATTGTTAATGGATTTGATAAAATTCCTTTAGGAAAATGTTGTTAATCTATTACTGATGTTTATTAAGTAAGCTTTATGTCAATTAATTTTGATGGATTTTGTTTTAAAATATAAAGTACTGAATCAGAATTTCTTCTCTGTTAAAAAAACAAAGAAGAAATTGAAGGCATCAAATAAAAAATAATAGAAAATATTGAATATAACTGGATTAAACTTCATAGTAATATGATGTATTAACCAATTAATCATTTGTAAAATTTATGTTAAGAGCCAGATTTTACTTGGGATGAGTATGAATAAGTAGAATGGCCTTGTGAATGTGATTAAAAAAAATTCAAATATCAAAGTCCAATAGATTTAGATAGCAAAAAAAGTGAGAAAATTGATGATATTTTAAAATTTAGGTTTAATTCATAATAAATTGTTAAATATGGATTTATTAATAATGAGCCTGAATTTTACGCTGATTGGGGTGAATTTACTCATATTTCTAAAAATTCAGTTGATGTTTATAAAGCATATAAAATAGTTTTCAAAATAGGAGATAGTGAACATCATTTAATTTAGTAAGATTAATCCAAAATCAGCGGAGAAGTATAAATATTTTGTAAAGACTAACAGAATAATTAAGTAATTTTGAGTGTAATTTTAGAAGAGAAAGGAAAGGAAAACCTTTTTATTAAACAAATGAATGTGGACACTTGGAACTATCCATTTTTGAATACCAATCAAAAAAGAAGTAAATTACTTTAGTTATTAAACTAGAGAAATTGGAAGATAGATTGATTTGTTTGGAAATCTTGAAAGAGAATAATGAATATATTTTTCCTAATTTACAGGATTTAATTACAGAAAATAAATCAAAGAATGAGGAGGAAATCAGTTACTTTATGTACCATGGGTCATTAACTAAACCTCCTTGCAAAGGAAATGCAAAAATATATGTATTAAATGTTCCCAGAATCATAAATAGGTTTTAGCTTGATTCTTTAGTGAAATTCACTTTAGATATTACCAAAATTAAAACTAACATTAGAAATACTCAGGACATTTAAAATCGGATAGTTTATTTTCATCAAAAAGAATAATGTGAGCCATCCGTACCAGAAAAGTAATACTGGATTAAAGTGACTGAAACTTATGGAGCTGTTGATTATAAAGATCCTAATACACCAGATATTAAAATTGGAAAATACACTTCTACTAATGGAGTTGAAATGCTTACTCCTAATTAATTATAAAGTAATAAACAATAGTTGATCTAAGGGCTTGCAAAGAAATTTTATTAATAATATTATGATTAATGAATTATATATATTTATTTTTATATATTTTATATTTTTATTTAATGGATAGTTTATTTTCTGGTATTTTTTAAAATTAAGATTTTTTCAGTCTTTAATTTAATTAATTAGATTAAAATATAGAGTTAAATATTTAAGCTCTTTAAAAATAATTATAAATTTATAATCCATTTTATTAAGAAAGAACTAAATTAATAAATATTTTTCATTTAGATTTGTTAAATTTTTCAATTGAAAAAGCTAAATCAAATTACAAAAATTTTGATTAAAATTTTTATTAAATGATTAAATAATTATTATTAAATGATAAAAAAGAATAATCTCTAAATGATTTTATATTAGAAATAATTTAAATCTTATTTAATTTTTTGGATAAACTCAAATTTGAGGAAAATTAAATTTATTAACAATTAAACAATTATGTAAATTAATTTTAAAAAAAAGATTAATAATAAAATTACTAATTAAATTTTTATGATGATATATTAGATAATAATAAACTCTTAGATTAAGTAAAAATAATAAATAATTATTTAGATATTTAAAGTTTAATTTATTGAATTAAATACAGGATCAAAAAACATAAATAAAATAATAATTAAATATTAATAATAACCTATAAATTAATTTATAAAAAATATAATTTTTTCTATTATTATTTGAAAAAATATCCAAATTTAAGATTAAGAATAATTGTTGATAGTTATTCAATTTTTTACAATTTTAATACATTAAGAAATAGATTTATAAGATTTGGAGAAATTCATTATATAAAATATTTACATATTAACAAAATAAAATATAAAATAGTTTTAAGTAAATTAATAAATAAAATTAGATGATTTTAAATTCGAATTATTTGAAAACTAAATAAAATATTTAGATTTCTAAATTTAAGTTTACCAAGAAATATCTTTAATTCTCAAAAATTATATAGATTAAAATAATTTTGATATAAATATCATATAAATAAATACTTTTTGGTTAAATAAATTAATTTAAATCTAGCTTTAAAGCATTTTTTAAAATGAAAAAAATTTGAATATTTAAACAAATATAAAATAGTTTTTCGATATTTTATAAATTTTTTTTGATTAACATGAAAATTATTTTGATTTTATTTAAATACAATAATCAATATATAATACTTTAATTAAATAAAACTTATCTGTTAATTTTTTTTTCAAATAATACATTAAAATATCTAATTAAAGAGTATTTAATAGTTTAGATTAAACTAACAATTTATTATAGTTTATATATAATTAGCAAAAGCAAAATCTTTAAAATATAAATCTTAAATAAAAATCTTAAAAATATTTAATGAATACATAATTAGAAAAATTTATCTTATTTCTATCAGTTATAAAAAATAATAAGAAAAATTAATTATTGAATTTTGATTAATAAAATTAAAATATCTGTTTTATCAATAATTTTAATAAAAATAAAATTTATGATATTATTTATTAGATAGATTTATTAATGGCTTAGTTTATAAATATAAAAAATACTAAATATTTTCAAATAAAAAATAAAATTTTCCATAATATAATTAAAAATCTAAAAAATAATATTTAAATATTATTGCAACAATAAGTAAAAAATTATTTAATAAAATTAGATTGAAAATTTAAAATATAGTGGTTTATAAATGAATTTATATAATATCAATTAGCTTCTAAAACAATATCAATATATATTAAGTAAAATATCTACTTTCGAAATAGATATTTATTCTTTAAAAATCAAATTTTAAAAAATAATAATGTCTTTTTTGAAATAATTTATAATAGAAGACATAGAAAGAAGCCAAAATATTATGGAACTTATTATAACTAGTATAATAGATTAAAATTGGGAAGATTTTTTTGAAAATAATATAACAATATTAAATGGTATTATTTTTAAAATATTTAAGATTAATATTTAATTGATAAAAACTCAAATTTTGACAATTACTTATAATTTAACGAAATTTCTAATGGCTTAAAATAATTTTTTTTAATTTTTTAAGATAAAATATAAAATCTAAATTCAATATTAAATTATCAATTTAATGAAATTATAACTTAATAATTAGTCATTTATTATTATGATTTTTTTATTTTCAATTTAAAATCTCTTGTTAGTATTTACATTTTAATTTCTCCACATAAAACAAAAAATAATATTTACATTTCAGATTTGAAATATATTTAATTATTTATTATAAAATTGATTAAACATTATGATTATATAAATAATAAAATACTTTAATCATAAATAAAGATTTAGTAATAAATAAATTAAATAAATAATAATCACTTAGAACAATTGTTAATTTGTCTTCTTTAAATATCATTAATTATTATTTTAATTAAATATGATGAAAAGGATATTTAAAATATAATTAATTATAATAATATTTTAAAATAAAAAAATTAAATTTAATTGAATGATAAGATACAAGAAATTTTAAAAAATTATAACTAACTTAAAGACTTATAAAAACATTAAGCTTTTTTTGTTTATTATTATTTTGATGATTAAATTTTTGAGAAAAAATAAGATTGAGAATAAGTATATATTGATATATAAGAATTTCTTGAGTCAAAAGACACAAACACTCTTTTATAAAATTATTACAGAAATATATTTTTTAATTAGGACAAATAAAATTATCAAAATTTCATAGAAAAGATTGAAAATAATATAAAAAAAGATTTGAAAAAGTATTATATTAGTTTATTCACTGAAACTGAACTTTAAAAGTTAATTGAAAAAAATTTTAATATTTAAAATTTAAAAACATAATTAATATAAAATGTAATAAATAATTAATCGAATTCTTGATTTTATATAAGTTTTCAAATATTTATAAATTTTATTAAATCATCTATATTTTAAAATTTTTAAATATTTTATAGAATAGATTATTTTAGCTAAAATTCTAATAAAGAATGTTGAGAAACAAATTGACTAATAATTATAATTTTTTCTTCATATGATAAAGATAGATCTTCAAAAATTGTATATCAATCTAAGCTTACCCATGTAGAATTATCAATATACTATGAATATTCTCCAAAAAGTTTTATTTTTAATCGATTTTATTATTAATCATTGTTAGGAATATACCCTAAACTTAAAGCTCTATTGTTTAAATAATTTTTTGTTATTTCGATTAAGTTCTTTTCTAACAAATTCTAAGAGTAAAATTTAAATTTTATTTTAAAAAATAAATTAATTTAATTTTTTATAAAAATATTCATTTTTTAATATTAAAATATAATAATAATATAATAAAAAAGATAGATATAAAAAATATTAAATCTTTAATTAATAAAAATGTTATCAAAATTATTGAGAAAATAATTGGTAAATCCTCTGATTAGAGCAGAGGCAGTATCAAATAAGCAAGGAAGCAAACAAACAGCAGTAAAGAAACAGAACGTTGGTTAAATTACATAAGTTATTGGAGCAGTAGTG
>Ga0315908_10002852_pt1 | contig 12574 bp, 14 predicted proteins | sample LakEriMetagenome_12_FD_203520 | JGI IMG/M metagenome (GOLD analysis project Ga0315908, IMG submission 203520) | Freshwater fungal communities from buoy surface, Lake Erie, Ohio, United States - Buoy 4 MA124 | ecosystem: Environmental > Aquatic > Freshwater > Lake > Lake biofilm | place: USA...
TAAACGCCACACACACACACACACACACACACACACACACACACACACACACACACACACACACACACACAGGGAGCGCCAATCGCGCCATTCGAGTCCTGAAGAAAGCGGGGGTGGTGGAGGAGCAAATAGTGATGCTCTCGATCGTGGTGTGCTGCCACTTGCTCTCCTGCGTGGTATAGCCAGGGGGTGCGCATGCATGGTGTTGCAATGTCGTTTGACGTGCGCACTAAAGTCTTTAGTAGTCATTGGACGTGGCGACTAAAGTCTTTAGTCAAAAAGGAAGAATCTGAGTCAATACTTGCCGACTTAAGGCTTTAGTCTGATGCGCGCTGCCGAGCACTAAAGGCTTTAGTCTGATGCGTGCTGCCGAGCAGGCGGCACCAGAAGGATTGCGGGCCATTGCCGCCGAGCATCCATTAGTGCGCGTGCTGGTTGGGGAGGTGGACGGAGGGCTGAATGCCAAGGCCTACATTGTCTCTGGCTGTGTGTCTCCCTTGGTCTTGTTCTGCAACTTGTCTGTCCCTGTTGTGTTGTGTTGTGTTGTGTTGCTTCCTTCCTGTCTGCCGCGTGCCTGGGGCGGCCTCGCCACCGTCATCCACCGTAGGGCCACCGACATCCATTTTGATCCATGTGCGTGTGCAGGTTCCCGGGCTGGGTGATTTTGGAGACCGTTACTTTGGCACCGACTAGTAAATGATGCCTTTATTGTGTTGCATCCAGAATTATTTGACGTGCCTGAGAAGCATAGGCCAGAGGGCATGGCATGGTCTACAAGACAGGAGAGAGCATGGAATGGTCTACAAGACAGGAGAGAGCATGGAATGGTCAGTGCCCGTGTGAGGCACAAACCAATAAACAGACCTACCACTACAATCATTTGAAAAAGCGATTGCAGACGGGTATTTGTGTGATCTCTATCACGCTGTGCCTTGGAACGCGTCGGCGTACGAAGGTGGGCCAGGCCCGCGTGTACTGCCGCGACTGCTGAAGAGGGAGTCACGCGATCGCCCGCGGGCGGGAGCTACTGGTATGTGCTCATCGCCATTCATAATTCTGGCATCAATGGAATGTTGAGATCTCATGATTTCAAAGTAGTCGTGCCCCTGTAGTCATGCCACATGCACTCACCTCATCACTAGTCATGCCAACATGACTCATCATGCCTTTTTTCAACATGACAATACACTGCCCAGGCTCTTTTGTGCATGCAAACAACAACATTCGATCATTTGAATTAGCTTACCCCAACGGTCAATGACGACATGAGCACGGGCGAGTGCTTTGCGCCGAGTTCCGGTGAGTGTCGCAGTGTGCCATTCGCAAAAAGGGCGTGTTTAGGAGGGGCTGTCCCGACTGGGCCTTGTCCTGATCTCAATCCAGCCAAGCCCATGCCACGCAGTATCTAACCAATACAATTCAACGGATCACGTCCGGTCAGTGGCATTGACTTGCAAGCGGGAAATAGCATGCGTGTGTGTGATGGCACCTCCAGGATCTCTTGTGTTTGCTTTTTGATATTGTCAATGTCGAATTTCATTTCTGCAGACTGTTTCCTGAGGTATTCCACAGACTCGGCGAGGCTGCCGCCCCTTAACCCTAAACTGTGAGCCTCGAATGGCTCAGCTCCAGTCGACTGTGCGTCAACGCCTCGCGGCAGCAACGTCATAATTTTTTCAGCCTGACATAAATAAATTACATGCGGGCGTGTGCACGCGTTCGTTGGTATGTCTGCATTGAGTGCAAGCGTTTGTGAACACAGCGAGAGAGCGAGAGCGATAGAGAGAGAGAGCGAGAGAGAACGAGAGAGAGCCAGAGCGGAGAGAGAGGAGAGACAAAAGAGAGAGTGCGAGAGACTCCCGCAAAGAAGGTCACGAGTACAGATAAATATAGTCAAGCCATCAAATGAAAGCACCTCGGAATGCTTCCCCCTCTGCCTTCGTCTTTCAGCGACAACCTTGATGGCGTCCTGATACACAATCGCAGAGCAAATGAGTAGGACGGAGTCGCTTACACTCAAACCAAACAACAAAAAAGGTTTTACCTCAAGCTGTTGCCTCAAGGGTTTGATCCTGTTCTCTTCTCCCCGATGCATCTGAATTCGGAAAAAGCATTGAGTTCAGGCAAAGTATTGCATGCCCGAAAAATTATTGAGGACCACCACCGTGCACGCGCATTGCACTTTCTTTAGCATGCCGGAATTACCTTGCGATCCATGAAGGCCGCCAACCACGCCGTGTCTTCTGAATATTCTCCTGCAAGACGTCTTTTCAGGGGAAAGTTCAAGCAATTATGCGCGCTCGAGAACATACATCTTCTGCATCTGTGCACTCAACTCAGTCTGGACCTCGAGGGTTGTACTGATGACTTTCTGCAATCGGTATGCCATACTTTCCGAGCTCTGGTGGCTCTAAAAAGTCGAATTTGGAGTAAAAACGAAGGAAGGATTTGATCGCAACAAAGTTTCTGAAGAGACCTGTGGATCCACGTATATCAAAATGTGAAGGCATGTCGTCAGAATGTGGCATTGAACAGCAAAAGCCCTCACGCAACCGTAGCAGAGATGCTGGGCAATACCAGTCTTGGAGAGCTCTGGGACACCAACAGACAACTTGGCTTTCCATCCGACGAGCTCTGCACGCGAGTGCGAACCTTCAGGGGACGAAGGCGGGGTATGTTGAATATGGAGCAACGCAGGCTCTGTTGTTCTCCTCGAATCCCGTGAGAGTATTGAATGAACCTAATATTACATGCAAACTTGCTTACCATTCCCAAGCGCAGCTGAGGAGGGCCAGCGACATTTGATTCCTTGAGCCGCCCCTGACAACACAGAGCACAGGAATAAATTGAAGTCTGATGGCACAGCACAATGCATGTACTCTTCAACACGCTTATACGCTAAGGATTTCACCGGAAACGGCCCCCCAACAGTCGTGAAAAAATTCAGATTCTATTTTCAATCTAGTATTTTCCTGTCGAACTTTCATGTACGCCTCCACGATGATAGCAAGCAAGAAGTTCAAGACCAGAAGGAAGAGCACCATCAAGTATAGCACAACGAAAGCCTGTGTCGGTGAGACCATGACAAGTTTTGACTCAAGTCCAAGTTTACACTGCAGATACAACGACAGCGCTTTCGTGTATACGCTACGTACACGTGTGCATGTACATGTCGCTGACCTGCAGCTCACGAGGAAGCTGAGGATCGGTGGCCCACTTGTCAATGAATTCACCAAACAGCATCTGAAACTCAGTTTGAAGGGCCTGCTCGAAACTTCCAAATTCCTGCAACCGTTTGAAGATGTGTCTTGTATTCAATAAAATAAATTACGCGCGCTTGACACGAGACAGCAGAGCATGGAGGGCAGGAGGGAAGGGGACGAACAAGCACATTTGTTCCTTCCCTACCTCCATTGTGTTCCCGAATCGCCACGTGCCAATGCCGGCAAAGCACAACATGAGCAGGCAAGTCAGCAAGGCCGTGTGCCAAAGGTCATCTGCAAATTGATCAGAGTGCAAATGTAAAAATGAATGTTGCGCTCGGGAAGAGCTTTGGACGAAGCAACCGAGCACGAGCAGAAGAAAGTTCTAGTTCTTTTATATGCCTGCTGCGTTGGCGACGGTGCCGGTCAAAAGTGCCAAGCGAGGGTGTAGGCTTGTGCACTGGATGACCTGCGACCCATGAGGGTAATGTCAACTCGGGGAATGTTTCCGAAACTATGGCAGCCCAACAACCAGCATAAAAAAAAAACAAGGGAGGAGAATTACTCGAAGCAGGTTGACGAGCAAAATGACATTGCAAAGAACATTGTTTGTATCTTCCGTTGAGATCAGAGCCATCAAATCTCGCATCGTTTTGAAGAACTCTTGTGCTTTATCCTGCATGGTTTGTTTAAGCGTAAATGAGATCAAGACGCGCATATCGTTTCCAAGATTTGATCTTGATGCATATGCGGTCGTCTTAAGAGCATCAAGGATTTTGTGGCAGAGTCATAAATAGAGTCATGTGCCAAACGCACGCACGATTTCACCTGAAGTCGCACGTCAGGATTGGACCACGGAATTCCTTCAAGACCTTTCAAGACTTGAGCAGCGGATGCTGCGCTTCCAGGCACTGACCGAAACATGAGGATGACGTAAATTATGACCAAGGCAGCGCACATAAAATCAACGAAAGGTTCAATCAGCTTGGTCACGTCGTACTTGCTGCTGCGCACTGCCCTAGTAACTGAGTGAGCGACGTCGACAAGCATTATCAAAATGTTGAAGAGTACTAAACTTTGTGCAACCAGGTACTGCGTCAATTGTAGTCCTTCGAGAATTCCATAGTGCGACACCTGAATCGAAACCTGTGCTTCCGGGCCCGAGAAATCTACGGAAAGTATGAGCACTGAGGAGACGAGCGAGCGGTTGGTGAAGCAAGGTCAGTCAAAAATGACCCACATTACTTTCTTTCAACGCAAGAGGTGGAAGGAGCATGTAGTCAATCGGCGTGTTGCACTAGCAACAAAGACATTAACACACCATTTCTACCAGCAAGAGGCATCACTTGCTTTATGCAAAGATGGCACCTGAGACTAGACCAGAGCCAGGCGTGAAGAACACAAAAACAACTTGAGCCAGCTGCGTGGCGCTGTTGACGAAAGTCGAAGTTGGCATAAGCCCATCACGATATACAAAATCATTATCCGCAATGGAAGACAGAAAGTCTGCGTAGCCGGTAGCTCCATTAAAATCGGTGGGTTCAAGCCCGAAGAAGGTTACGTTGTCATCCGCGTTTTTCAGACAAGACATTATGGAATGCACTTCAATCAAAGTCTGGTTATCGCAAACGTAAGTAGAGGGATCGCATTTTTCTCGCACCGCTTTGCTGTGGATATTGCCAAGAAACTCACTACCGTACTTGAAGGGACATTGTTCGGTTTTGCGAGCCATTGTCTGGAAAAGGATGGGTGCCGCCATGAGAGTGGAGCGCCCGACAAACTCCAACTTTTCGACATGCACCCTGGTTTGCATTCTGATCCGATTCGTGTCGACTGGTCCCAGGCGCGGGGCCATTAGATCGACGTGCGCGTTGTACTCCTCTTGCAGCTCCTTGGAAAGGCGGAATTTAGGTACCAACATGATGGGACTAATCAACATAGGAGTATTGACTTCTATGGCCTTGAAGAACGCCGAATTGATCGATTGGCCGCCCTGAAGGAAGTCCAAACCACGATAATTTGAGAGCACTCGCGAGTTCTGCATTGCAAAGCTGTCATAATCCTCCTCCCCGCTGCCAAACTTGTTGGATATGGCCACGAAATTCCAATCTGAGATACTCAGATCTTGTAGAAATGATGACTGCTTTGCTGGATTCCCGTTTGAGTCATACGATCGCACATCCAGAGTGTTGTAGGTCCAATCCGACATCTTGCTCATGGCAAAGTACGGCTCCGGCGGAGAAATGCTGTGAAGAAGTGACAGATGTGGAAAGAACTTGCCAGATTCGGTGAGCGATGTAGAATCAACGGCTTTTACCCAAAAGGCTAGCGAAAAACCGTCACTCGTTTTCAGCTTTTCAGAGAACTTGTTGATAGCATCCATGTCGAAGGCACATGCATCATCAATTGCCTCCTTCAAAACTTCACATACCGTCAGATTAAGATGAACACCTTCGGCCTTGCCACCACCATCCGGTGGCAACACAGCATCCATCCAGTGATATAGTGTCTGGTCATGGTCAGCGCCAACACCCCTACTGCCAAGCAAACCGATTCGTTTACTCGCCATCCATAACTTGCACTCGTTCACGACATCCTCTTTGTTCATGCCATCGCCAAGACAAATGCTTCCATTCGTAACCATCGGCACCATGAGCCGAATGCTGCAGATTTCAGTCAACATTTCATTCATGCATCCAGGTTTCAGAGATAATTTCATTTCATCACGCTTGCACAGCTTCACATTCTGCAAATCAATCTGACTCACTCACACACGAATGCAGAAACACCTGTCCCAGGTGAAATAAACACCGCTGGAGCCTTGGTCACCCCTGAAGCATTCCTGCCTGCTGCGGCAGGAGCCTGGACAGTTGTCAGCCGCTTCTTTCAGTTCGCAAACCTTCGGCTTGATCCGCTTGGCATTCGAATACCACTGTGTTTTGTGATTGGTGTAGGTTATGCTTTGTGAATGGCGTAATGCTCGGCTATGCACTTTGCTCCTTGAATGCTGATAGCTGTACTATTCGAGACAAACTCACCTTACAATCATTCGAGACAAACTCACCTTACAATCATGCTCCTGCCCATCCTTCCACTGTGTATCAGCCAACTGACCCGAGTCCGGGGGCAGACACTTGAAGCTTGCTTCTGAAAAACTTGCGTCGTCAACCTTCGCAATGATCAAAATCTCCTCTGTGTCGCGAGAGAGAGGGAGAGGGAGAGAGGATGAGTGAGTGAGTGCGAGCGAGAGAGAGAGTAGACATCGACAAGACATACGTGAAGATATAGATATGAACATAGATACACAAATACTTAAAAATGCATTCACACCCAAACACGTAAGCACTTTCACAAAAGCTCTCGCTCTCGCTCTACCTCTCACCACAGATCGAAAAGCCTAGAAATGTAATCTCTACAGGATGTATGTACCCTATATGTATGTATTTATATACATATATATTAAGTCCTAATCGAGTCCAATCGTATGTATGTGCATGAATGGATGGATGTGTATGTGTATGTGTGTCTATATATACAATACAACTGCCAGCTCGAGACAAACTTGTCTATAGAGCGAGAAGTCAAGGGACGTCATCTCTCTCGTGCGCTCACTTGCTCTCGCTCACTCACTCATTCTCGCTCTTCTCCCTGTAGGGACAGTAGGGAATGGGACGTACTGGGACGTACTGGGACTGTACTGAGACAGTAGGAACAGTCCCTAGTGAGACCGAAGCTACAGTCCCTACAGTCCTTACAGTCAAATCATACAGTCCCCACAGAGCTTACTATCAGTCGGTGTACGATACGCAACCGGTTGCCCTCTCTCACAAACACACCTGGCGATAGAGGGCCGTCAGTGTCGTGCACATACATGCGCAGATCAGCCAAGGACAAGGGCCCCCAAAAGTTCGGATCCGCTGTAGCAGAGTAAGTCAGCAAAGTTTGGATCCGATGTAGCGGCCTTTCCACAAGTCAGCACGGAAACAACCGCAACCATATACAAGCACCTAACGTTTTCAATACAACCCGTAGCTGCCAACGTACATAGCGTTGAGGGACGATCGTCAACAACAAAACAAGTGCAATTTCGACAATAGCAAATGAACTGAAAGAAATCAGGCTGACCGGCCACTTGCAGAAGTTTGGTTTCTTCCAAATCCATTTCCGAGACAGCGGCCAGTGACGGACCCTCCATCGCCAATGCGCCGTCTAGGAAGAACCTCATCATTTCGGCGTCTTCGTCAAATTGAAAGGCAATATGACGCCAGACTTTGTCGCCTTTCAAGTGGAACTTTGATAGAATCCCAAACTTCTCAAAGTACCAATATTCACCTTGTGGTTCACCCTCTACCTTGACTTCAATGTAGCACGCGTTGTCCTGAATGTAAATGCCTCCCCATCCAAAGTACAAGACTTTGATTTCGCACTGAGCGTCAAGGCAGGGGATGTGTCGATACCAAAACGCCAATGTCATGCCTGCACAAATCATGAGTATTCCATTCGAAGCAAGCCTTGTGTCATAAGTAAGACAATGCGTGAAATGTACGCTTAACAAGCAACAGGATTCACAACACTACGGAGAAGTTTAGACAGCGTGGTTGAGTGCGATGAGCTTGTCGTGGGCGCCGGTCATGCGAGCGTCGCCGTTGACGGACTCCACGCCCTGAGGACCACGCTGATCCTGCGAAATAAAGCGGACCCACAAAATGCCAAAACACATTGGCATGAGTCAGGCTCAACGATTCGAGTTGGATCCTTGCCTGTCCCGGCGAAAACCGGCAATTTCTTGGTCGTACTTCCAAGGGTCCCCCCGTCAGCTTTTGTCAAATGATAGGGTCCTTTGAAAATTTGGTAGAAAGAGCGTCCTGCAGCGTCAATTGTTGCGACATGCGACTCGCTCGTTACATTCCAACTTTCAGGGTCGAATTCTGAGTCGTTGTATGAAGGCATACGAGGTGCATGATAGTTTACAACTCCTTGCTCAATCGCTCTCTGTGCTACTTGGGCAATCTCAACCATATTTTGCCGACTATCAACAGATGATTGCACACGAGCAAGAGAGCCATCAAGCGATCGTTTGAGCTTAGGCAGATCGCCTCGCTCGATGTCAATCGGTTGAGAACCCTGCAGTCAAAGCATGTAAGTTACAGATCTCGTGCACCGCAGAAAAGCCTGGGTTGACTGCAAGGCTAAAGTGACAAGCACAATTAGAAGAGCAACCGTAGATATGTCGGCCAAAGTGGAGCCAAAGCCAAAGATCTCTTCGATGTTGGCAGACGTCATAGCCTTCGGGTAAAAGCGCAGCTGTCCCAGCTCCATGTCCGCATCTCCGACCAGGACTCCGCCTTGGTCATTGAAACAGTCGGTGACGGGCCGCGGCATACGCTTTACTCCGAGCATCTCGATATTTCGATAGAATGTGGCGTGGGTTTCATTCACAATGACAGTGAGGAGCGCATACGTTTCATACGGAAATTTGACATCGCCGTTGAGCTTCACGGTCGACTGCGTGGTCTGGCCGTTCATTTCACTGGAGTCCATAGGAAAATAGTCGTGCCCTCCTAGATGCAGCTGAGGGCCCGACCTGTAGAGCGACGCACAAAAATGTCTCTCAAAACACTTGGGATGCTCCCAACTACTTGATATCTCTTTGCTACGCGTGACTACCTCCCTGCTGCTGCTCCTGTTCTGCCAACACTTGGTGAAGACAAACAGCGCATATCCACAGAACTTTGTGACAAAGAATGATCTCTGCTGCCGAAGTGCCGCACGCACGCACAGAGTCGTAGATGAATGCACACGCTGACAAAGCACCTGGAATCAAGATACCAACCCCAGCATGATAGTTCGGAAGTTTGAAAGGGCCGCTTACGGATCAGATATCCGCTAGCAAAGGTCTTAGTCGTTTTGACCCAGCATGTGAACGTGAAGGATGGCGTTTGGATCGAGAGTTCAAAGCCACCCAGCTCCTCGGACTGTGTAAAAGACGTGAGATCGCCAATCACTTGAACAGTGCCGAGCGTTTTCGTGTCGAAGTATTGCGAAGAGAGGGCGAAAAAGTTCTTGGATGATTTCGACATCAAGGGCAGCCTCTCGAAAAAAGCCCCTCGTGAATTGATTTGCACCAGGCTGTCGAAGTCAAATTCGTGCTCTGCTCCAGAACTCGATGTCAGTGGAGCATCGACTGACCAGTCGCACCCGGCATCACAAGCATGTAGCAAACACTTTTGAGAGACGACACGGGCTGCGAATGCGATGCGGGCGTCGCGCTGCTATCGTTGGTAGCGTGCAAAGCAGGATGGGCACGCGATGGGGCGGGGGGGAGCGGGGCAGTAATCGAACAGCTCGCTTACTCAGATTGTTGTAAATCCCGCGCCGTGCAGACGGATACCCTGTGAAGCTTTGGGCAATGAGCAGCAGCACGAAAATGCTGCCCTGGTTCAGCAATCTGAATAATCCGCGTCGCAGCGAGTCTTCATAGAGGAGGCGCTCCGCAAGGTTTTTGCAATGAAGGCGGATATGAAAGCGTGTCTTTACCATGCGTTGCAGTCTCAAAATTGGACTCGGAGTATCATCCTGGAACATGGCGCACGCGTGCCGACGCGAGGGCATGCGGAAGCCTAGTCATTGCGCGAGCTTGCGTGGTGTGCGGCAGTGTGCTGAGTGCATGAGGGTACCCCGCACCTCGCGGGAAGCAACAGGGCGCAATCAGCGAGCCAGGCAAGGTGGGTCATACCATCAGCGGGTCATTCTTGCGTTCATGGGAGTGCTGATGCTTGCGGTTTATGTGCGCGGCATTCGCGGGCATGTCAGACGCACTTGTGCTTTGAGGAACACACTTAGGAACACACTGTAGTCTGTACATCTCTCAAAACGGGCCTCCAACGGTTTTCCCCGTTTCTTTCGTGCTCCCTCGATGGTGCGCTTCTCCGGGGCGAGGAGGCGGGTGCCGACCTGGAAAAGGGGAGACAACAGCGACGACGGTCTGTCGCCCTCTCCACCCCCGCCAGAGCAGCGATGCGGGGTCGGCAGCTCAGGCCCTCGCCCGCACAGCGCGCCACGGGGCCCTGTGGCCAGTGGCCTTGCCTCCGCGCCAGGTCGAGCCGGGTCTGCCAGGCCGGGACTTGCCGTGACGACGTGCAACCTTCGTGGAAGCATCTCAGCACTTGCAAGGGCGAACAGGGTGGCGCTCGAGAGGGTGGATAGGGCGCTGCGGGAAGAGCCCCTTTGCCACACGGTCGATAGCCCGCTCTGGAGCGGGTCTCCGCGAGGCGCCGAAGGCATCGAGACCAAGGCCGCCAATCGCGCACATGTGGATGCAAAAGACGTCGACTGCTGCGTTGCAGAGTGCGATGCCATTGTTGGAGTGGGTCCTTTCGTTGCCAAGGATCCCTCCACTGGAGCGTGCCGTGTGTCCCGGATTGCGACAGGCAGCGCTGCGCACCTGGCGCAGATTAGGGTCGGCGACGAGATCATCCGCCTCGGGAACAGTCCGACGACCCCAGGCGACAGTCAGTCGGTCGAGCAGGTACAAACGCAACTCGCAGGGGCGTTGGGTTCCCACATCCAGATTGCGTTGCGGCGGACCCTTTCAAGCAGCGGTTGTTTTGTTAACAATACTACGCTTGTGCGGAGCAACCTGGACATCCAGCGTACCATGAAAACCCTGCCGTTCCAACCCACCGATGCAAGTCCGATAGCTCTGCGCCTTCTCATGGCTGAACTGGATGATGGGCGTCAAGCGATTTTCCAGATGCGAAAACTCTTACGGCATCTCGTCACAGGGCCCCAGGAGGGCGCCTTTGCTTCGTGGAAAATTTGCACAAGATTGAAGCAACAGGTAAAGGGTGGAAAAATCGTTGCATTGCTCACCTTAAAAGCGCGTGCAACTGCGGTGCATGCGCTAAAATGGTGCATGTACTAAAATCGCTGGATCGTGTGTCTCTTGCGTTTTCACGCAGGTACGGGCGTCCGTGGAGAAGATGTTGCAGCGGATGGTGAACTGCAGTCAATTTCAAATCAGGTTTTTGCAAGCATGGGGCACAGTAGCGTCCAAAAAAGGCATCATGAAGCGAAAATGTTCCCGATTCACAATCTGGCTGCAGAACAAGACCAAAAAAGTTTCCTGCGCTCGATGGAAGTGTCTAGTTCGACCGGATGACGAGGCCATAACCCAGATTTTCAAGACCCGGCTTCGCAAGGCTGTTGCGCGTTGGAACCATCAATCAGCTTTGAGATGTCTGGATGCATGGCGCAAGATAGCAAAATACCGCAGGTGGCTTAAAACGAAAGAACAACGCTTTTTGCTTCGTGTGCGGAAACGCTTACTGGCAACGGGCAAAAAAACATGGCAAGACCGGGCCAGATTAGCAAAACGATTCAAACGGCACAATCTTTTCGTAGTAAGGCGCCTGGTCATGGCATTATTGGTGCGAGGTTTTGAAGCGTGGTACGATACTGCAAAGGAAAAGGCGAGATTTAGAAAAAGGGCCTCCAAGGCGGTGCACCGCATTGCGTGCAGTGCGTTGACTAAGTTTTTCCACGGTTGGTACGAATGTTTGAGAAAACGAAAGTATCTCACAAGCAGGGCCATAGGAGTAGTGCGCACGTGCATTTACCGAAGCCTTGCACGTGCGTTCCTTCATTGGAGAAGTCAGGTGAAGGGGAGTCGTCAAATGTACTCCGAGGCGGTCCAGGGGATTTTGCAGATGATGGCTAATGCGACATCAAGCGCCTTCATAAGCTGGAGAAAGCACGCTACTGAAGCAAGACGACTGAGGGCGAGGACTACAAGAGTTGCCCAACGCTTCCCGAGATATTTGCAGGCGCGCACATTTGAACGATGGTTCCAGACGGCAAGAGACGAGAAACTGAGCTCGGTCAAGGCAAAAGCGCTACGAGATCGTCGTGTGCGGGCCTCAGTTTCTGGGTATCTGAATACTTGGCACTGCTTGGTATTGGAAACCGCCTTTCATCAGAACAGGAGAAACGTCATGGTGAAAGGCGTTCACTTTCTCCTTAACCGTCAGCTGGGCTGTAAGTTAAGGTCAGTGTTACAGGCATGGCAAGAGGGCGTAGAACAATTCAAGTCCAAGGCCAACGAGGCCGTGGGCGTTGCGCTTCGCCGCCAAAAATGCAGTGTTGTACTTTACTTTGTGAGTTGGCACGATCATGCTATGGCTGCGTCTTGCGACAAAGCACGACAATCACGCAAGCTGGCATGCGTACGAGGTGTGCAAGGGATCATTGCAAGACTCATGATGGCTAATGCGACATCAAGCGCCTTCATAAGCTGGAGAAAGCACGCTACTGAAGCAAGACGACTGAGGGCGAGGACTACAAGAGTTGCCCAACGCTTCCCGAGATATTTG
>Ga0315908_10002853_pt1 | contig 12573 bp, 11 predicted proteins | sample LakEriMetagenome_12_FD_203520 | JGI IMG/M metagenome (GOLD analysis project Ga0315908, IMG submission 203520) | Freshwater fungal communities from buoy surface, Lake Erie, Ohio, United States - Buoy 4 MA124 | ecosystem: Environmental > Aquatic > Freshwater > Lake > Lake biofilm | place: USA...
ATGCATTCTGACTCCTTCCCTGAGTCCAAGTTTAGAGCGCTGACATTGAAAATGCACTTGATTGCAAGGCTTCCAAATCACTAGTGGCCTACGGAGCCTAGTTTGGTCCTTGGAGATCGTTTTTTTGTCACTGACTTCAGCGAACTTGGTCAGCAGTTTGTAGAGGCTGAGCTAATCTTGTAAACAATGCTTGAAAACGACCTGAACCACGACCCTTCTGAAGCCTTGAAGGCTGCCTTTCGGCGCCACGCCTCCGGAGTGGCAGTGATAACAACCAAATCAGAAACTGGCGATCCGGTTGGTTTTACTGCAACCTCAATGACATCACTGGGCGCTAATCCTGCAATGGTCACCTTCAACGTTTCCCAAGGCTCATCCTCCTGGCCAGCCCTTTCGAGGGCAACACATCTAGCGATACACATGATTGGAGCTAAGAATCTTGGTCTCGCGAAGAGGATGGCAGAAGACCAAACTAAACGATTCGCAAACTCAGATTGGGAGTTATCTGAGTTTGGACTTCCAGTCTTTACGGATGCTACAGCGGTGCTTTTTGTAAAGGTGAGAGAGTTTCACCGCGTTGAGAGCAATGCCGTTTTTATCTCGGAAGTACTCTCTGGAAAACTTGGGTCAGAAGATAAGGGACTTTTATATTTCCAGCGCTCCTATTTCACGCCAGCAGATAACGCACTCTGAACCAAAGACCCCGAGCCAAGCAACGCCTTTATTTCCCCGATTAGGTCATCGCTAATCTTTACCTTTGGAGATAACTTGAAGCTTCTTGGGTTCAGCTCGTCGATAAAAGTCAACTGCACCTCTTCTTTGCCCGGGTGGGCTCTTAAGGTTGCATCTAGATTCTCAAGAAGGGATCTAGTGGCATCGGCTTCTTGAATCTGAAGTCTGAGAGGACCGTGATTGGCTCCTTCGGAACCAAGTGCAATCGTTTCCATCGAGAAGGCTGAAATTGCATAGCCGTCATCTCTTGCATTAATCCGCCCTCGAATGAGTACGACCTCATCATTTATCAGAGCCTCGGAATACTCCTTGTAGGTTTTGCCCATAAACATAACGGACATCTCCCCTTCGAAGTCTTCGATTATGACATTCGCATATGGATTACCTGAAGACCTAGCAACCCTGTGAGTGACACTTGAAATCAAACCTGCGATAGTCACAGTCTCTCCATCGCGGATTTCCTCGCTGGTTAGCAGATCACCAATTGTGAAATCTGCAAACTGAGCGAGCTGCTTTTCTCTTCCGGCAAGAGGGTGGTCCGAGACGTAAAGACCGAGCATTTCGCGTTCATGTGCAAGCTTTTCCGCCTTAGGCCATTCGGGCCGATTAGGAATCACCAACTGCGAGTCGGAATCAGCAAATAAATCACCAAAAAGGTCAACTTGGCCGGTTGATTCGTGTCTTTTGATGACAGATTGTGAATCAACGGCTTCTTCGTGAATTTCAATCAAGGCACGCCTGGTGTGCCCGAGCGAGTCAAAGGCACCAGCTTTAATCAAAGACTCGATAGTTCGTTTTGAACAGACCTGCTGCGGCGCCATTCGCAGGAAATCAGTAAAAGAAGCAAAAGGTTTATCCTGGCGCGCCGAGATGATTCCATCAACCACGTTGTGGCCAACATTGCGTATAGCACCAAGCCCGAAACGGATAGTGTCCCCCACTGCACTGAATGGGCCAATGGACTGGTTGACATCAGGTGCCAGGATTTGAATATCCATTCGGCGACATTCATTTAGGTAGATTGCCAGTTTGTCTTTCGAGTCCCCCACTGATGTAAGCAGTGCGGCCATATACTCGGCCGGGTAGTTTGCTTTTAAGTATGCAGTCCAGTAACTCAAAACACCATAGCCAGCACTATGAGCCTTGTTGAAGGCGTAGTCCGCGAACGGAAGGAGGGTCTTCCACAGAGTTTCGATAGCTGGTTCGGAGTATCCCTGGCCTGCCATGCCCTCGCTGAAGTCTTTGTAGGAGCGATCTAGTTCCTTTTTGTCTTTTTTACCCATCGCTCGTCTTAGTAGATCGGCCTGAGCAAGACTAAAGCCAGCAACCTTTTGCGCAACCGCCATTACCTGTTCCTGATAGACAATCAGTCCATAGGTTGGATCCAGAATCTCTGCCAGCGGAGCTGCGAGTTCCGGGTGGATTGCTTCAGATTTTTGAAGAGCATTTTTACGCAATGCATAGTTGGTATGAGATTTTTCACCCATTGGCCCTGGCCGGTAAAGAGCGATTACAGCGGAGATGTGTTCAAATTCGCTTGGCTTCAGCATTCTAAGTAGAGAGCGCATTTGAGCACCGTCGAGCTGGAAGACCCCAAGAGTGTCCCCTCTAGACAAAAGCTCGAACGTGTTCTCATCCGAGTTCAAATCAAGGTCCTCAAGTACCACGCTCACGCCGCGGTTTGCCTTGATGTTGGCTAAAGCGTCATCTAGGACAGTTAGGTTTCGAAGCCCCAGAAAGTCCATCTTGAGCAGACCGAGTTTTTCGCAAGGTGGCTGATCAAACTGAGTGATTACCGCACCGTCATCCTCGCGGCGCATGATTGGAATTACATCCAACAGTGTCTCAGCGGACATAATTACACCAGCTGCGTGAACACCCCACTGGCGCTTTAGATTCTCCAGCCCTCGAGCTAGCTCGAAGATTTTTGCTGAATCCGAATCGCTCTCTATTGCATCTCGAAACTCCGCAGCTTCTTTGTAGCGGGAATTCTGTTCGGCCTGCTTGTCCTTGGGCTTTTCGACGAGCTCCCCCAGTGTCACGTCCCTACCAAGGACCATAGGAGGCATGAGCTTTGTGAGCTTCTCCCCTGCCGCATAAGGCATGCCAAGAACGCGAGCAGAGTCTTTCAGCGCTTGTTTAGCTTTGATGGTTCCAAAGGTCACAATCTGAGCAACGCGGTCCTCGCCGTATTTCTGGCTAACGTAGCGAATTACTTCTCCGCGTCTCCGATCGTCGAAGTCAACATCTATATCTGGTGGAGAAACACGCTCTGGGTTCAAAAATCGCTCAAAGATTAAGCCATGAACGATTGGATCTAGCTCAGTGATTCCCATGGCGTAAGCGACAATCGATCCAGCGGCCGAGCCCCGTCCAGGTCCCACTCGAATTCCCTGCGCTCTAGCCCAGGCTATAAAGTCTGAAACTACGAGGAAGTATCCAGGAAAACCCATTTGTGCAATGACATTTACTTCGTACTGTGCTTGCTTGGCTTGACGCTCAGGAACTAACTCGCCGTAGCGGCGCTTCATACCCTTGTCTACTTCCTTTGCAAACCAGCTAGCTTCAGTTTCGCCTTCTGGAAGAGGGAACTTAGGCATCAGGTCTCGTTTTTTAAACTCGACATTGCATCGCTCAGCAATCAAAAGAGTGTTGTCGCAAGAATCTTGATGATCTCTAAACAGCTCTCTCATCTGCTCAGCAGACTTAAGGTAGTATTCCCTCCCGTCGAACTTGAAACGATTGGGGTCCAACAAGTTGGTGCCGGACTGCACACACAACAGGGCTTCGTGGCTAACTGAATCGGAGGCGTGGGTGTAGTGAAGATCATTTGTGGCTACCAGTGGCAAGGAAAGATCCTTGGCTAGTCGCAACAAATCTGGCATTGCTCGACGTTCGATGTCGATTCCGTGATCCATAATTTCAACGAAGTAGTTGTCTTTGCCAAAGACGTCGCGATAGAAAGCAGCCGCCTCCAGTGCCTTGTCGTACTGACCTAGTCGAATCAGAGTCTGGACTTCACCCGAGGCACAACCAGTTGTTGCAATAATTCCTTTGCCATACTCCTGAAGTAGTTCTCGGTCCATGCGTGGCTTGAAATAGAAGCCATCCAACCAAGCCTTGGAAGACATTTTGAAGAGGTTGTACATGCCGTCAGTGGTTTCAGCAAACATGGTTAAGTGAGTGAATGCTCCACCACCGGAGACATCATCTTCACCACCTACTCCCCACTGAACTCTGGTGCGTTCTGTTCGAGGGGTGCCTGGCGAGAGGTAGGCCTCAATACCAATGATTGGCTTGATTCCGTTGGCTTTTGCAGTTTGGTAGAAATCGTAAGCGCCAAAGTTATTGCCGTGATCAGTGATTGCTATTGCCGGCATGCCTAACCGGGCGGCTTCTTCTGTTAGAGGTTTTACTCTGGCGGCGCCATCGAGCATTGAATACTCACTGTGCACATGAAGGTGCACAAAGGAATCCTTAGCTGACAAGTGGGCCTCTAGAAATAGCGGTGTTCGGTTGGATTTTTAGCCTAAGGGTTTCTAGGCTCGGAGCTTTACAAGCACTTCGGCCAAGTCCTTTGGATACTCCGAAACAAAATGCATTTGTTTGCCTGTTATGGGGTGTGTGAACCCGAGTTCTTTGGCATGCAGCCACTGGCGGTCAATCCCAAGCTTTTTGGCAAGGGTTGGATCTGCGCCGTACATGGTGTCTCCCAGCAAAGGATGCTTGAAGGCCGAAAAGTGCACGCGAATCTGGTGAGTCCTTCCGGTTTCTAAGTTCACCTCACAAAATGCCACAGCTGAGAAAAGCTCGAGCACTTTGTAGTGAGTGATCGAAGGCTTACCATCTTCCATTACTGCAAACTTGAATTCAGCCTTGGGGTGACGCCCAATTGGAGCATCGAAGGTTCCTTCCATTGGGTCTGGGTGGCCTTGGATGATGGTGTGATAGATCTTGTTCACGGTTCGATCCCTGAATGCCTGCTTTAGTGTCGAATATGCGGCCTCAGATTTTGCGAGCATCATTAATCCGCTGGTTCCGACATCAAGACGCTGAACGATACCCTGACGCTCCTGAGCACCGGAAGTAGATAGTTGGATTCCCCGAGCAAGCAAAGCCCCTGCTACGGTTGGGCCATCATATCCAACCGTTGGGTGAGCAACCACTCCGGCTGGCTTATCAACGATAACTAGATCGTTGTCCTGATAAATTACTAAGAGCTCATCGACCGGAGTGGCCACTACCTTGAGTTCCGTAGCTGGTTTGGGGGGTTCAACATCGAGCTGGTCAGCTAAATTCAACCGGTCGGATTTACCGAGAGTTCTCGTACCAACTCTCACGCCACCCGTTTGGCAAAGTTCAGCCGCCGCTGAGCGCGAAATTCCAAGCAACCGCGCAATAGCTGTATCAACCCGCTCACCCGCAAGTGATTGATCAATTTCAAATGAAGGACTCATTTTGTTCTCGGTGCAACGCCACCGAGGTTTTCACCTAGAAAGACTCTCATCACTGTCAAAACTGCCATCGAAACGATAAAGACATCTGCCAGGTTGAAAACCGGGAAATTGAATGGAATCTGGATAAAGTCCACTACGTGACCATTGCCAACACTTGGTCCTCTAGTCAACCGATCAATCAGATTCCCGACTACCCCCGAAAGAAAAATGCCGGCCATAACCGCCCAAGAGCGCGAAGTGACTCTTCTGGAAAACCAGATTATTGCCAGCGTGGCGGCGGCTGCGATTACTGCAAGAATCCAAGTTTGCCCAAAGCCCAACGAAAATGCAGCAGATTCGTTGTAGATCAATCTCCAGGAAAGTATTTCCCCGACAACTGGATAGTTGATTCCAAGTTTTAGGTTTGCTATCGCGAGATTTTTTGTGAATTGATCAACAGTAATCAGAGTTAAAGCAACAACAAGATACAGCCAGCGGCTGGCTGCTTGCTTAGACTTGCTCAAGAACCCGCACTACCCGCCGATGCCGGGAGTGTATCCAGGTGCCCCTTGTCGTGGTGCAACTCCCGCCGAACCTAGTTCGGTGAGCTGAGACTCGATGTAGGACTTTAGGCGAGTACGGTACTCGCGCTCGAAGGTACGAAGTTGCTGGATGCTGTGCTCGAGAACTGCCTTTTCTTGCTCTAGGCGGTTCATGTCGGAGCGCTGGTGAGCTTCTGCTTCGCGAACTACACGGGCTGCGGTTGCGTGACCTTCAGCGACCAGTTCGTCACGCTTGGCCAGACCCTCGCGCACGTGCTCGTCGTGGAGCTTGCGAGCAAGCTGAAGCAGGTTGTTTGTGTTGGGAGAACCCAAAGTTGATGGGTCGGCAACGGCCTCAGGGAATGACAGAGGCGCTGGTGTGACCTCAGGGGCCGAGACGAGCTTGGATGGCAAGTCTGCTCCACTTCGCTGAAGTTCGGCAATGCGCCCATCTGCAGCCAACAGGCGTCTCCGGAGGTCTTCGTTCTCCTGGTAGAGCCTTCTTAACTCGACGACTATTTCGTCTAGAAAATCATCGACTTCGTCCTGGTCATAACCTTCGCGAAACTTGGTTGGCTGAAACCTTTTATTGACAACGTCTTCTGCGGTTAGTGGCATTACTGTCTTCCTCTTTCGATTGGCCAGCTTGGGCCGAGCTATCTAAGAGCCTAACCCAAGATGAATTAGCTCGCTATATCAAACCGCGGACCAGACTTTGAGCGAACACTACGCCCAGCACCAGTGCAGTCCAGGCAAAATCCAAAGAAATAGCCCCCATGCGGACCGGCTTTATGTATTGCCTCAAGAACCGAAGCGGAGGGTCAGTTAACGAGAAGATAACCTCAGCAACCGGCATCAGTATGCCCTTCGGGCGAAATCCTGGATTCACGGACATTAGTAGGTCAAGTATCAATCGTCCGATAAGTGCGTAGAAGTAAAGCTGCAGCGCCCAGTAAAGAATCAGAGCTATTAGTCCCATGGTGGAACCTATGGACGAACTAGAAGCTCGTCAACCTCGTTGGGGCTCTCTGCTGACTGCTCCTCGTTGACTGCAACGTGGGTTGGGGTCAATAAGAACACCTTTGGGGTCACGCGACGCATGTGCCCTTCTAGACCCTCTTTTAGTCCGAGCATGAAATCAAGCATGCGACGAGACTCAACTTCGCTCATCTCACCCATGTTTACAATCACCGGAATTCCAATTCGGTAGTGAGCGGCAACCATAGGCGCCTCCTCGTAGGACTTTGGCTCGATGGTGAAAATCTCCGCGACATCATTTGATCCACGACGAGGTCGCGGGCTCATTAGTCGAGCAGGTCGCGCTGCAGTAGACACCGAATCCTGGCGAGTTGGCAGCTCATTGGACTCTTCGGCGAATCCGAGAAATTCCATGCTGCGCTGAAGTATTCCGGCCATTAGTTCCTCCTGGGGTTTAACTCCTCTAAGAATATGGCTAAGTAGGCCGATTGCCCGTTATTGCGGTGCCTATTCGCAAGTGTGTCGCGCCATAAGCAATAGCCGTTTCAAAGTCTCCGGACATCCCCATTGAGAGCCTGTTTGCTTCTGGAGCGATGGCCTGAAGTTCCCCGGATAGCTGAGCCAGCCTCTCAAACTCGCGTTCGGGGTCCACCCCGAGGCCTCCAACCCCCATCAGACCTACAAGTTCAAGCCCAGGACTTGAGAGCACTCTGTCGGCAAAGGGCATCAGGTCCTCTAGGTTCACTCCTCCTCGCTCGGGATCCTCGGTCATATTGACCTGGATAAAGACTTTGAGCGCATTTTCGCGCTCAGCTGTGCGCTTTTGAAGTTCATCAAGTAGTGAGGGCCGATCTAGCGAATGAAGAAAGTCAGCATACTCAAGAACCGATTTGACCTTATTGGTTTGGAGCTGGCCAATGAAGTGCCAATTGAATCGCTCACTGGATTCGGCTGCAATCTGCTTAGCCTTGGGTCCGGCTTCCTGGTCGCGGTTTTCACCAAAATCTCTAGCTCCAAGTGCAAGAAGGTCATAAACCAGCTGGTGGGGGTGGTTCTTGGTTACCACAACAAGCGTGATTTGCTCTAAATCTCGATTTGCGCTCTCCGCTGCACTCGCAATTTTCTCAACGACTGATTGGTAACGCTGGCCAAGCTCGGACAATTAACCTCTGAGGAACTCAGGGATGTCGAGATCGTCCCCGAAGGTGCCATCAGCAGTTTGTGGTCTCTTTGGTAAAGATGGCGACTTGTCAATCTCAAAAACTAGATCTGAGGCGTAGTCCATCGCAAAGCTCTGAACTGGCATCGGCAGAGGCTCTTGTGTAACCTCGAGAGCTGGGGTGTCAAAGAATGAAATTGATTCCACAGCGGGTGCGGCGCCTGGAACAACTGGGGTAAGTGTTTGCTCAACTTCTGCGAAAACGCTTCTTGGGCTCTTTCGAAGTTTTGGCAAACCGCCGTCAAAGCCGGCCGCGATAACCGTGATGCGAACTTCGTCTCCAAGAGTGTCATCGATTGTGGTTCCGTAAATGATGTTTGCCTCTGGGCTAACAGCTTCTTGAACCAGTCTTGCTGCTTCGTCTATTTCGTGGAGTCCAAGATCAGATGCGCCCTGAACCAAAATTAGAACGCCGTGAGCACCATCGATGCTTGCCTCAAGCAGAGGTGAAGTGACCGCCATCTCGGCTGCTCTTATCGCGCGGTCTTCACCCCTGGCAGTACCGATACCCATAAGGGCGGAGCCTGCACCTTGCATAACTGACTTCACATCGGCGAAGTCTAAATTAATAAGCCCAGGAGTAGTAATTAGATCGGTGATTCCCTGCACACCGGCACGAAGTACATCATCCGCGGTGTTGAAGGCCTCTACGACTGACACTGACTTATTCGCAATTTCGAGAAGTCTCTGGTTCGGAACAACAATCAAAGTGTCTACCTCGGAGCGAAGAGCTTCGATGCCGCGCTCAGCTTGTTGCATTCTGCGCTTGCCTTCAAAATTGAATGGCTTGGTGACAACTCCAACAGTAAGAGCGCCGACACGCTTAGCAACACGAGCAACAATCGGTGCGGCACCAGTTCCAGTTCCTCCACCCTCACCGGCGGTCACGAACACCATATCAGAACCGCGTAGAGCGGCTTCCATTTCTTCTTCGTGATCTTCAGCTGCCCGCTTGCCAATCTCTGGGTCAGCACCTGCCCCAAGACCTCGAGTCAATTCTCTTCCGATATCCAGCTTCACGTGAGCTTCACTCATCAGAAGATCTTGTGCATCAGTGTTGACTGCTACGAACTCTACGCCGCGTAAGCCGGATTCAATCATGCGGTTGAGTGCGTTGACTCCACCTCCACCAACTCCAACGACCTTTATAACGGCCAGGTAGTTTTGGTTCAAACCCATGATGCTCCTTCAATCGACGGCTCCGACTTTCACAAGTCACTGCGGAATGAGAAACCCTAAAGCTCAGCTTTAGCCTTAAGCTCTACGGTTTTTCAACTCCGCGCCAAAAAAATAGGCCTAGATGGGCACTTTGTGGGGTAACAGGTGCAGGCGTGTCTAAAAATTGTCGAATCGCACAACCGGTGCGTTCGGCGACGAAACATCAAAAGTCACCGACTGAGATTTCTGGTGGTTGGCCATTAAGGCCTGAAGCACCTTTGACTTCAAAACTGAATCGGAACTATCGCCCCAAATGATTCTCTGATCCCGTGCTGATCTGAGGCTCATCTGAACATCGTCCTTCGATCTGGCCTCGATGAATTCAACTTGATGCAGTAGATCCTCGGGAAGTGCCATCAGGACATCAATTGCGTTCCTAAAGCGCTGAGAATTCCTGGGTTCCTCACTTATCTGGATTTCAGGAAGCTCTTCAGTACCAACAGCCTGGGCAACTCTGACCCCCGCTGGGTCGTAAAGCCAACGTTCGCCCTTAACTGAAACGACGCTGATTGCCTGACGCTCCGATATTTTTACTTGTAAGCCATTTGGCGGCAAGGCAATTGCGGAAAATGACTCAATCAAAACGAAACTAGCGAGCGATATGGCTATCGACTTTTCATCCAGTAGAGGCAATGGCGTCCCAACATGTCCCTGAAGTGCCTTTGAAATTAGCTCTGGCTTAATGCGCTCGGTGCCTGTGACGTAAATTTCCTTTATGGCTAAGGCCGGAGAGAAAGTCGCGCCTGCGACTAAGGTCAGCAGAACTGCTATCGAACCAATACTGAGCGTGGCGATGATACGTTTTGACCTTCTCGTTGAAACCATGCGCCCAAGAAGTGAGTTATCAAGTTCTCTTTGAGTAATGCGCCTGGGTGCCCTGGCCAGAGCATTCAGCCGCTGCCTTTGCAACTTCTCTCCAGGACGATTTTTCGAACCAGGGCGCTTCAATTGACTAGCCTTCCCTAAGAGCCTGAAGAAGTTGAGGAACCATTAGATAAACATCGCCGCAACCCATTGTTACGATGAAATCTCCAGAGCTGGCCAAGGATGCCGCCCTAGCAGATGCGTCGTCCCAGTTTGGAGCGTAGTGAATTCTTGCCCGGTCGGAAAAGTTGTTCAAGATGAGTTCACCAGTAACTCCAGGCTCTGGATCTTCACGCGCCGCGTAAATATCAAGTAATACCACTTCATCACTTTTCGCAAGTACTTGTGCGAATTCTTTGGCGAATAATCTTGTGCGCGAATAAAGATGCGGCTGAAAAACCGTGATTAGCTTTCCAGAGCCTACTACCGCTCTGGCACCATTAAGAGCCGCTTCTACTTCGGTTGGGTGATGTGCGAAATCGTCATAGACGCTAACCCCTCGCTCTTGCCCGTGAAGTTCGAACCTTCGCTCTGTTCCTTCGAATTTTGCAACTTCGCTAAGCGACGCTTCAAAATCAAACCCAAGGCCAATCAGTGTCGCTACTGCTCCCGCCGCGTTTAGCGCGTTGTGGCGTCCGGCAAGAATCAAAGTGGCGCTCGATGTCTGACCTTCGTAAATCAGCTCAAATGAGACGCGAGCATCTTGCTTGATATTCTGGACTCGAACTGAAGAGTCCATGGCCTCACCGAATGTGATTGTTGGCCTGGAAATTAGTTTCCCAACTGCTTTAGCGCCTTTATCATCGGAACTGATAACGACAAGCTTCTTAGATTTGTTGGCGAAGTCAGCAAATACCTTGTGAAAAGCTTCAATGCTCCCGTAGTGATCAAGGTGGTCAGGATCAACGTTGGTAATCAAGCTAACTGCAGTGTCGTAGAGCAAAAATGAACCATCTGACTCATCTGCCTCTATAACAAACAATTCTCCCGATCCTGAGCTGCTGCTTTGACCGACCGAGTGTATAACTCCCCCGTTTACAAAAGATGGATCCTGACCCATTGCCATAAGGGCGGTGATGATCATTCCGGTAGAAGTAGTCTTGCCGTGGGCACCTGCTACAGCAATTAATGTCTTACTGGATGCAAGTTTCGCCAAGGCTTGAGAGCGGTGGATAACAGGGATGCCCTTTTCTTTTGCGAGCAGATACTCAGGGTTAGTGGGCCACAGGGCACTTGTCACTACAACCGTGTCAGGATTTCCCAAATTCGATTGGTCGTGACCGATGTAAATTTTTGCACCAAGTTCGCGAAGCGAAGCAACATTCGAACTGTCTCTTAGATCGCTACCGGTCACCGAATGGCCCATGCCAATTAGAATTCTTGCGATACCGCTCATACCTGAACCGCCAATACCAATAAAGTGCACTGCGCCTAACTCATCCGGCACTGCCTGTGAGAAATCTGGTTTGATCATCTTCTCGAAAGCACCTCGTCAATAAGTCCAATAAAGCGCTCGGTGCCATCCAAAACACCAGCTTGTTTCGCGCGTTCAGCCATTTCAGACAGACGCTTGCTGTCGGACAGCATCGGAATCAGATTCGAGCGCACATAATCTGGAGTGAACTCTGAATCGGAAATAGTGACCGCACCACCAGCAGCCAAAACATCCAGGAGATTGAATTTCTGCTCCCCGTTACCAACCGGGTACGGGATGTATAGAGCTGGCAAACCGATTGCCGAAAACTCAGAAACCGTAGCAGCACCCGCTCTTGAAACTGCAAAGTCGCTTGCCGCGATAGCCAATTCCATTTGATCGACGTATCGAACTCTTCTAAATTGAGGCTCAGATACCTCCTCAAGCTCGCTTTCACCCCCAACAATGTGGAGCACTTGGATACCGGCTGCGGCCAAAAGGGCTCTACAAGATTCGACAGTTTGATTGATGCTACGGGCACCTAATGAACCGCCGGTCACCAAAAGCGTTAGCTGATCTGGTCTGAGGCCAAAATGCTTTCTAGCTCCTGCAACATCTTTTTTGGCTGCGATAGCAACAATCGATTCCCGAATTGGCATTCCTACAAACTCAGTGTGTGCCATATTGGCCGAACGAAAGGTTTTTCCAGCTGCACTGGCAAATCGGTTACCGACTTTGTTAGCAATTCCAGGTAAGGCATTCGCCTCATGGATGACAATAGGGACCCTCTCCCGCTTGGCCGCAACATAAGCCGGTGCACTTACATAACCACCGAAACCGACCACAACGTTTATGGAGTGTGCTCGGATGTACTTTCTTACCTTCGATACTGCTGCAGCAAACTTGAATGGAAAGACAACTGCCCATAGACCCGGCCGTCTTGGAAATGGAAGTTTCTCTATAAACAGCAACTCGAAGCCGGCCTCCGGAACCAATCTAGATTCAAGTCCTTCTCTGGTTCCGAGGGCTAAAACGTGATCCTGGGGTGAGCGCTTGCGTAAAAAATGCGCAACTGTGAGTAACGGATTCACATGACCAGCGGTTCCACCCCCAGTCAATAAATAGTTTGTCAATGCCTTACTCCTCGGAGTGGCTGCCGGTGGTTCTCTT
>Ga0315908_10002854_pt1 | contig 12571 bp, 14 predicted proteins | sample LakEriMetagenome_12_FD_203520 | JGI IMG/M metagenome (GOLD analysis project Ga0315908, IMG submission 203520) | Freshwater fungal communities from buoy surface, Lake Erie, Ohio, United States - Buoy 4 MA124 | ecosystem: Environmental > Aquatic > Freshwater > Lake > Lake biofilm | place: USA...
ACGCGCAATCGGCGCAAATATGCCCGCTTATCCCCGCGATGAGGATGCTCACTTCACTTTTCTTACGACCGCAAAACGAACAGCTGATTTCTTTCATGGGGCAAAGATAATGGCGAATGGCGAATGGCGAGTGGCGAGTGGCGAATGAAAAAGGCCTGACGAGGAAATTCCAGGTCAGGCCTTTTTATCAATATGAAATTTGAGTTTACAGGTTAACTTGACCTGTCCTACAACTAAACTCGCCACTCGCCACTCGCCACTCGCCACTCGCCACTCGCCACTCGCCACTCGCCACTCGCCACTAGTCACTAGTCATTAGTCACTCCTACGCCCACCCCTCTCCCTTCTGCATCTTAACATCGTTCACAAACTGCTTAATCTTCTGCTCGTCCTGCTTTTTGCATACGAGCAGAATATCATCGGTGTCGACAACAATGTAGCCATTGAGGCCGTGTAATACAGCGAGTTTTCCGTCTGGGACATTCACCACGTTATCGGCGCAGTTATATAGCACGACATTCTTGCCTACAATACCATTCTCATGCGCGTCTTGAGCGAGGTGTGTATGCAAAGAACCCCACGTACCCAAGTCGCTCCAGCCAAAGTCGCTGAGCACAACGTTCACGTTTCGGGCCTTTTCCATGATTCCATAGTCGATGGAAATGTTTTCACAAGCGGGATAGATGCGATCGATAAAGGCCTTCTCATCGCCTGTGCCATACTTGCCCTGTCCCTCTGCAAAAGACCGATACATCTCGGGAAGGTGAATTTCAAAGGCATTCATGATGGCGTGCATCGACCAAATGAAAATGCCCGAGTTCCAATAGAAATCTCCGCTTTCGAGGAAGTCCTTTGCAAGTTCAAGACTCGGTTTTTCGGTGAATGTCTTCACACGCTTCACAGTTTCATGAAACGCATTCTTCTCGTCGGCCCACTGAATGTAGCCATAACCTGTATCGGGACGTGTAGGCTTGATGCCCAACGTCACAAGATTACCGCTCTCCTGGGCTTGACGTATGCTCGTGCGGATGGTATCAAGAAACTCCTCATTTTTGAGAATAAGGTGGTCACTAGGCGCCACGATGATGTTCGCATCGGGTTCACGCTCGGCAATCCAGAATGCAGAGTAGGCAACGCATGGCGCCGTGTTGCGCATGTTGGGTTCACACAACACTTGCTCCGGTTTTAAATCAGGTAATTGTTCTAGAACCAAATCCTTGTAGCGCTCGTTGGTCACTACGAGAATATTTTCCTTCGGGCAAATGGGCAAGAAACGGTCGTAGGTCATTTGAATGAGCGTTCGACCAACACCCAGTATATCGTGAAACTGCTTGGGGAAAGACGTTCGGCTCATGGGCCAGAAACGGCTGCCAATGCCACCCGCCATGATGACGCAGTAGTTCTTGTTGTTCATGGTTTTCCTTGTTGCCTTGATGGTTGGAAATCAAGGGGCGCAAAAATAGGGTGAATTTCTGAGGATTGTAGGAATGTAGGATTGCAGGATTATAGGGGTTCCGACTTGCAGCTCTCAATTGCATTAAACGCAAAGCCTTATAAACTTTATTCCTTCATAAACCTTGATTTAACGAGACTTATGCCAAATCAAACATGAGTGGAATAAGTTGGCAAGAAGAGATAAAACTCAGCTTTGAGCCAAAAATGCCAACGCTATACGAGTATTTTGGAATTATGGTCAAGTTCTTCTCAAACGAACATTGGCCGATACATGTTCACGCATTCTATGGTGATGAATTCGCATGTAAAGTTGAATTCGATTTAAAAAAGAAAACACACTGCTTTCGAAAAGTGAGGGGCTATAAAATGCTTCCCAATGCACAAATGCATGATTTGAAAAAACTGATAAATACATATCAGAGCGACATCATACAATCGTGGATTAACTTTGTAGTTCTCAATAAAAGAATACCGAAACAACGTATCACAAAGAGAATACCATGAGAATAGTTGCATTTAAAATTATCGGAGATTACAAATTGGAACTTACCTTTTCCAACGGCGCAACTAAGATTGTTGATTTGTTTTCCTTCTTAAACAGCTCTCAAAATCCGATGACATCCCAGTTCAAGGACCCAAGGCTCTTTCAACAAGTTCAATTAACTCAAGGGCATCTTTCATGGATCAATGGCGAAATGGATTTGTCCGCCGAGAGCTTATTTGAATGGAAATAAACTTCTAGGATTGCAGGATTATAGGGAGACCGAACCTGCAACTTTCAACCTTCAAGCTTCAACTTCCCCAAGGCCGCGCGCAGACTCTCAATCGACGCATGCACATCGGCAACAGTAGCCGTGCCCACCGACAAACGGTACCACACACTTTCTTTCGACGCACCAAATGCGCTAAACGGAACTACGGCAAGTTTAGCCTCTTGCAACAGGTATTGCGTAATCTGTGGAGTGCTTTCAATGACATTGCCATCGGGCGTCTTAAAGCCTTTCAAATCAAACTTAACTGTCAGGTAAATGGCGGCCATGGGAGCAATGGCATCGACGGGAAAGCCCTCCGATTTCAAAGATTGGATACCGTTGTAAAACCCATTCAAGCGCTCTTCAATCTCTCCTTTGAATGAACCCAAAAATGAATCGACATTCGTTTGATTCGCGAGGTATTTGGCACTGGCAACTTGCTCTGCCTTCGGTGCCCAGGCACCCACGTGTCCGAGAATGCTCTTCATTTTATCAATCACCTTGCGGGGGCCGAATGCCCAGCCCACGCGCACTCCCGTGGCAGCCAGACTCTTCGAAATACCATCTACGAAAATGGTATACGGACGCAACTCCGGGCGCAACGAAACAGGATCAAAATGCTTGGCGTCGCCATAACACAACACCGCATAAATCTGGTCGTACATGAGATAAAGCGGCTTCTCATCGGGCGAGCGGCGTTTGTTTTCTTCCAACACCAAATCGCAGATGGCTTCCAATTGCTCCTTCGAAAACACAGTACCTGTCGGGTTCAATGGCGAACACAAGGCAAGCAGTGTTGCATCGGCCAAGTATGGACGCAGCTCATCGGCTGTAGGCAAGAAATTGTTCTCCGCCTTTGCTTCCACAAAAACTTGCTTTGCATGTGAGAGGTGCGTGTAATGATTGTTGTTCCAACTCGGAACAGGGAAAACTACCTTATCTCCGGGGTCAACGACAGCCTGGAAAATGGCGTAAATGATTGGGCGAGCGCCACCGGCAATCAGTATTTCATCGGCGGCGTATTCGAGCAATTGCTGCTTGGCAATAGCTGTTGCAACTACCTTTCGCAAATCAAGCATGCCATCAGCCGGCGGGTAGTTGGTTTCATCGTTCATGTAAGCATCCACGATGGCTTTCTTCAACTCCGCAGGTATCGGAAAAATTTTCGGGTCGAAATCACCAATCGTGAAGTTGTAGATTTTTTCTCCCTTCGCCATCAGCTCGCGTATTTCTCCGGCAAGCTTGATGATTTCAGAGCCGATAAGATTTTCGGCCATGTGCGACACCCTGTAGTTCGCGGGTGATGCTGTGTTGCTCATAAACGCGTGAATAGAATTTGTAACGCGAATGTATCAAAGGGCCGGGTGCCACAGGTGTGAAGTTATTATGATTGTTTTCACAATCACGAATGCACGAATTGTATTCCAATCGCGAGGTAGTCGCCACCCGAACTATTCCATTGGGAAAAGGAAGTCGTTGTGCGGGAAACGTGTGATGTGTATCTGACGCACGCGCTCATACAAGGTGTCGCGCAGTTGGTCGATGTTGATTTTCTTGGCGGCAGAAATAAAAACAACGTCCGAGTTTTGCAGTCGAGACATCCAGGTGCGCTGCAACTCCTCGAGGGTAATGTTTTCGCGTGTTGGCGGGGTCAGGTCGTCCTCCGCTTTCGGCACATGTTTGTAAGCATCAATTTTATTGAAGATGACCATGGTGGGTTTATCACCCACACCAATCTCGCGGAGCGTTTCATTCACCACCGTGAAATGATCTTCGAACTGCGGATGTGAAATGTCGACCACGTGCACCAGCAAATCAGATTCACGTGTTTCGTCGAGTGTACTTTTGAACGATTCTATCAGTTGATGGGGCAGCTTTCGAATGAAGCCCACGGTATCCGTCAGCAGAAAAGGCAGATTGTGCACCACTACTTTTCGCACGGTAGTATCGAGTGTAGCGAAGAGTTTGTTTTCTGCAAAAACATCGCTTTTCGAAAGCATATTCATGATGGTGCTCTTGCCTACGTTGGTGTATCCAACCAGTGCAACGCGCACAAGTGCTCCGCGGTTGCCACGCTGAGTAGACATTTGCTTGTCAATTTCCTTCAGTTGTTCTTTCAAAAAAGCAATACGATCGCGAACGATTCGTCGGTCGGTTTCAATTTCCTGTTCACCGGGTCCGCGCATACCGATACCACCGCGCTGCTTTTCTAAGTGCGTCCACATGCGAGTCAGTCGAGGCAGCAGGTATTCATACTGTGCCAGCTCCACCTGCTTTTTCGCATGCGCCGTGCGAGCGCGGCTAGCGAAGATGTCGAGAATCAGATTGTTGCGATCGAGAATCTTTACATTCATTTCTTTAAACGTACCCTCGAGATTTCGCAGCTGGGAAGGAGCCAATTCATCGTCGAAAATGATCATGGCCGGTTTATGCTCAGCGACATATTCCTTGAGCTCTTGCAGTTTACCACTGCCTATAAATGTGCGCGTATCGGGCCGGTCAAGATTTTGAGTAAATCGTTTCAAGCACCGAGCATTAGCTGTTTCAGCCAGAAAAGCAAGCTCATCCAGATACTCCGCCAATTGCTCTCGAGATTGGTCGCGTGTAACGATACCTACGAGCACACAGGTCTCCTGCTCCTTGGCAGTCGATATCAGTTTATTCTTTTTCTCTATCAAATCAACTCAGACTAAGGTTGCGCAGCGCGCAAGTTCATTACAAAATCAGCGAGAGCATCCAATTGCTCTTCACTGAGGATTTCCTTATGGGGCGGCATACTGCCCTTTCCCTCAGCAATGCGCAGCACAACTTCATTTTTGGGGAGTTGACTAAGGGTTAAATCCTTTGCGCCGGCAAATTGCTGCGCACCGTCATATCCGTGGCATAAAGCACACTTCACATCATATAGTTTTTTCACCAGAGAGAAATCAACCGCGCCGTTCTCTGTAGCCCGCACAGGATACTGATCGCGAGTTTTAGTTCCGCCACAAGACGCTAAAGCAACAAGGATTGTGCAAGTAATCAGAACCAGCCTCTTCCTTCTCCAACCATTCTGAAAGGCCATGGAATACTGATTAAAATGAGAATAAGTGCAATTGTGTAGTAGGAAAATATAAGCTTATGCTTCGCCCAGCTTTCGCTCTGTTTTTTCGCCTTAGAGTGACCAATCGTTACCAAGGCAATAGCTATGACCATTCCCAGGAAGTGTTCCACCAGATAAAATCGGTTCACAGGGTCTTTCATGATGTTCCCGGATTCGATGGCGTTTGCAATAAGAGGGCTCACGAAGTAGAGCGCAATTCCAATGAGCAACTGCGTATGCAGGATAATCATCGTAATGAGTCCCAATTTTCTCTCGTTGCTTAGAAATGGTCGATAAATGCGAACAAGGCTGTCGACAATCGTGATGACCATGAGAAGCAACCCTACCCAACGCAGGAATGAATGCAGATGAAGTAATCCTGTATACATCGTTTTGAAGTTTCGCCAAAGCTAATTCAACATTGCCAAGTCATGCTGATGGATCCAAAATATTCTGAAGGTGATTTTCTAAACAATTATCACCAATCTTTGTGGACTTAAAAACACCTATGAACCGAGTTCTGTATAACGTTACATGCAGTGTGGACGCCGAAATTCATGAGGAATGGCTTGACTGGATGATGTTCAAGCACATTCCCGACGTTATGAATACGGGAATGTTTTTAGAAAATAGAATTTGTCGCATTCATGAATACGAGGAAAACGGCGTGACCTATGCCATTCAATACGTTGCTCGAAATCAGAAGGATTTGGACGAATATATGGAGCAATTTGCCCCTACCTTACAAAAAGAACATACAGACAAATACGGTTCGCGTGTCGCAGCATTTCGCACTACGCTAGAGATTGTGCACGAGATACGTTCGCCATTTCCTGCGGTAAACCCGAATTGATAGTGGCGAATTACTAGTGGCGAGTGGCGAATGCAAAAGGCCTGACTTGGTATATCCACGTCAGGCCTTTTTCTTTTAAGCATCAAATTTTCGTTTGTACATGGTAACTTGATGACCCTTTTAAATAACTCGCCACTCGCCACTCGCCACTCGCCACTCGCCACTTTCTACGTCATCGACTTCCTCGTCAACCGATGCAAGGGGTATCGCAGCAGAATGATACCATGATTGAACAAGGTAGTAACTAAACCATAGTGCTTGCGCATAATGAGGAAACGCTCTTTCAAACCCTGATTCCTGCGCGAGGCAGACACACCGCCCTCTAGGAATTTAGAGATGTAGCCTTTGGAATTCACGATGTGGCTAGACTTGCGCAACATGCGTATGGTCCAATCAATATCGCCACTGATGCGATAGTTTAAGTCGTAGGGCTCGGCCAACTCACGTCGCATAAAGATGGACTGGTGCGACACACACATACCCCGTTGCAAACTTCTCCAATTAAGCTGATTTGGTGGGCTTAACCTTCGATTTCCCAATATGTTTCCGACCTCATCTACTACGGCCGTCTCACCGTATATAAAATCAGCGCCGTCATTTTGCTTCAGCGCACGCTCGAGTACATGATTGTCATAAAACTCATCGCCGGCGTTCATGAAAATCACATACTTGCCTTTGGCACGAGCAAGTCCTTTGTTCATCGCGTCGTAGATTCCCTTGTCGCGCTCAGAAACAACATGCATGCGTGCGTGTCTATAGTTCTCAACTTCTTTCAGAGTGCCATCGGTGGAAGCTCCGTCAATGATCCAGTGCTCATAATCCTGCACGGTTTGAAGAGCAGCACTTCGCAACGTCCGCTCAATGAGCGATTCCGCATTATAAACGACCGTAATAATGGAACACAAAGGGGTTTGTGACATAGCAACTTGTCGAGCGAAAAACACATCGACCCTGCAATATTAATCACACAACCCGAATACCTTTGCGATAATGTCGGCCACAGCCTCCCTTCACAAACGCATAGCACATGCTGCATTCAATACTGTGAATACAGCTGTTTCGCTATTGAAAATTGCATTGCTGAGCAGAAGACCTCCCAATCTTCCGCAAGCCGGCCAAGGAAAATGTATTGTACTTGGAAATGGTCCTTCATTGAGAAAGGCGCTGGATGCACAACCCAATCACTTCAAAAACTGCTCGCTGATTGCCGTAAATGGTTTTGCGCTATCAGCAGATTACAAAATGCTGAAGCCGTGTTACTACGTGCTACTCGATCCAGGGGTATGGAAAGCAGAACAAACATGGATTGATACTATGCTGCAGGCCATCGCCGACAACACAACCTGGGAACTTCACTTGATGATACCGCGCGAAGCCCGAGGTAGCAGACGCATTTTGCTTTTGGAAAAGAATGAGCACATTCGCATTCACTATCTGAACTACGTGGTATACAAAGGCTGGAACGGACCGGGATATTTCTTCTGGAAGAAAAACAAAGCGATGCCTCAATGTCAGAACGTGTTGGTTGCCGCGTTGTTTCTGGCTATCAACATGGGGTATAAAGAAATTGAACTGGCCGGTGCCGACCACAACTGGCATGAGTCGCTGGCGGTAAACGACGACAACGTAGTGTGCCTCAAACAAGTTCACTTCTACGATCAACAAGAGCAAATCAGCTTTCAGCCATTTTATAAAACCGCCGCAACACAAGAAACGTTTCGCATGGACGAAGCCTTTCATGCTTGGGCGCGTGTATTCCACGGCTACTGGCGCATGCGCGATTATGCTAATCACCGCGGCTCACACATTGTCAACATCAGCTCACCAACGTTTGTGGATGCATTTGAACGCAAAAAACTGATCTGAAGGATGGAGATTCTTTTCAAAAACCCCATCACACTTTGGTTGCGCTGGCTCTTGCAATGGACGAGTTACAAAATGCGTTTTTCGGGAAAGCATCTGCGTATGGAGTACCTCACCGAGGTGAGCAAGTGCACGTTCAGCGAATACAACACCCTCTACAAATACAGTCGCCTGCGCGATGTAACCATGGGCCGATTCAGCTATGTAGGCAGAGAAACGCAGGTCTATCACGCACGCATAGGAAGCTTCACGAGCATTGGCCCTCAGGTACTCATCGGACTGGGTGAACACCCGGCCGATGGTTTCGTTTCCACGCATCCCATGTTCTACTCCAACCGCGGTCAATCGAACCCGGTCCTAGTCGATACGCCACTCTTCGATGAGATGCCAACTACAGAAATAGGCAACGATGTATGGATTGGAGCGCGAGCCATTGTAAGAACCGGGGTGAAAATTGGTGATGGCGCCATTATAGCCGCGGGTGCCGTTGTAGTGAAAGATGTAGAGCCTTTCAGTATTGTGGGTGGTGTTCCCGCTAAGCATATTCGCTATCGCTTTTCTCCGGATGAAATCATGCGCATTCAACAAAGCGAATGGTGGCTCAAGGATCTTGCATGGCTCAAGGAGCATCGTGAGTCGATGACCCACATCAGCCGTTTCGGCATGAAGTAGTTACATTTGCGGTACACAGAAATTTAAACCTTCATGCTCGACCTCAACGGAAAGAGTGTGCTCATCACAGGCGGCACAGGATCGCTGGGAACACACCTTACAAAAAACATATTGGAACGCTGGCCAAGCATCAAGCGACTAGTCATTTTCTCGCGCGATGAACAGAAGCAATATCAGATGGCGCAAGATTTTCCGCATGCGAAATACAACGCCATTCGTTACTTCATCGGCGATGTGCGCGACAGTGAGCGCCTGAAAACCGCCATGAAAGACATTGAATACGTCATCCATGCAGCAGCCATGAAACACGTTCCAATTGCCGAATACAACCCGATGGAGTGCGTGAAGACGAACGTGCTTGGCGCAGAAAACGTCATCAACGCATGCTTCGAATGTGGCGTTCAAAATGTCGTGGCTCTTTCTACCGACAAAGCCGCAGCACCCATCAATTTGTACGGCGCCACCAAGCTATGCTCAGACAAGCTGTTTGTGGCAGCCAATAATATTCGCGGAAAACACTCCATCAAATTTTCAGTCGTCCGTTATGGAAATGTAATGGGCAGCAACGGGTCAGTAATACCGTTTTTTATCAAGAAGAAGAAAGAAGGTCGCCTGCCCATCACAGACCCAAACATGACCCGCTTCAACATATCGCTTCAAGAAGGAGTAGACATGGTATTGCATGCCATGGAGCACGCGTGGGGTGGTGAAATATTCGTTCCTAAAATTCCTTCCTACCGCATTACCGACGTTGCAGAAGCTATTGCACCCGGTGCGCCTGTCGACATCACGGGTATAAGACCCGGAGAGAAATTGCACGAAGAAATGATAACCACCTCCGATGCATTTACTACGTATGACTTAGGACGGTATTACGCAATCGTTCCACAAGTTCCTGTCTTTGATATCACCGCATTTATTAAAGCATTCGGAGCAACGAAAGTTCCGGAAGGTTTTTGTTACAACTCCGGAGAAAATTCAGATTGGGTAACTCCCGAGCAAATGCGTGCACTCATCCGTGCGCATGTGGACCCATCGTTTACCGTGTAACCAAGCATGAGCGCTCTTCCGCAACAGCCCCGCATAAGCATCATCACGCAGGCACGCATGACCAGCACGCGATTGCCGGGAAAGGTGCTGCAATCGGTGGCGGGCAAAACTATGTTGGAGCATCACATCGAGAGACTCCGGCACAGCGGCTGTATGATTATCATAGCGACTACGACCAACAGGGAAGATGACGCCATCGCCGACTATGCTTTGCACAATCATTTAAATTGCTTCCGCGGCGACGAACACGATGTGCTCAGCCGATTTTATTTTGCCAATCAGCAATTCCCCGCAGACATCATCGTAAGAGTTACTTCAGATTGTCCGCTTATCGATTCGGCTTTGATTCAACAAGGCATTGACCTTTACGTTCGTCTCGATGACGACCGAAATTATGTGAGCAATTGTTTTCCTCGGACGTACGCCCGCGGTTTTGACTTTGAGATATTCAGTTCAGCCATGCTAGCTGATGCTCATCATCACGCTGTTACACAACATGACCGTGAACATGTAACACCGTATATGCGCTCACTTCATTCGGAACGCATGCACAACATCGCCCAACAAACGGATCACGGTACTTTAAGACTTACAATCGATACTCCGGAAGATCTGGCGTTACTCACACACATGATTGAAGAAACGGATTCCGTGAAGCTCGGATTCGAAGCAATCGAAAACATCTTGTTAGAACACCCGCAATGGGTGATCCTCAACTCACACATAGAACAGAAAAAAGTATGAGCACCCTACAATCGATTCCGGAGGCATTTGATAATCAAGGCTACGTCATGAAGTCTGCTTTATTTTCTGCTGAAGAAATACAGAGCTTTCGAAAGCGTGTTTACCAGCAATATGAGATTGATGAAAGCAAAGGGTTGACATTTCAAATGTCGAACACCTCTTCCAAAGCAAGATATTCCAAAGGATGCCTGCTGAGTAAGGACAAGTTGCGTGAGATCTTACTTGATGATCGCATCACAGGATTTGCGAGAGAAATTTTACAGACTGACAAGCTTATTTATTTTGGTGACAGCTCTTATCAAATTGGGACCGGATTGCGCGGATTTCACCGCGACTGTCTTGATCGCGAATTCAAGAGTGGCCCCGATTGGGAAAGCAAGTACACACTTATTCGCCTTGGTTTATACCTACAAGATCATTCGACCTACAGCGGAGGATTAAAAGTAAAACCCGGCACACATGAAAAAGCGGATGGTCCTTCCGTATTCGTCAATAACAAGCCGGGCGATCTGGTTGCGTGGAGCCTGAAACTGCTTCACAGCGGAAATGCGGTTAAATTAAAATGGATGCCGTCGCTATGCATCGATAGCCAAGGAATTGAAAATCGCATACCTGAATTTCTGAAGAAAGAAGAAGAGCAAGAACGTATTTCTCTCTTCATGACGTATGCTGCCGAAAGCGCACATGTGGACAGATACATTCATGAATATGAAATGAAACGCCCGGATACAATTGCGCATCTAAAGGCTTCTGTGTATGACACGTCCGCTATTGAACTGGCAAAGAATAAACGAGTAGATGTGAAGGTATTATTTCCGAACGAGCAAACCGCCCGATGAAACCTGCTGTATTCCTTCGCTGCGATGGTGGAACTGATATAGGCATGGGGCATGTCGTGCGATGCATTGCACTCGCGCACATGTTGCGAAATCATTTCGATATCACGTTTATACTTCAAGAAACCGACGAGACAAGTTACAATTGGCTCGTGAAAAATGGTTTTTCCTATACCACCATTTCAAGATCGAGCGATGAAGAGAGCGCTGCAACTCGGCTCATGCAAGTTCTGAGTAACCTGCCGGCAGAGGGCAGCATAATCGTTTTGGATGGTTATCATTTTCGAACGCACCACCAGCATCTGCTAAAAGAAAAGGGCTACCGCGTTGTTGCTATCGACGACTTGCACGCCTGGCATCACGAAGCTGATGCCGTCTTGAATCATGCTCCGGGCATTACTGGTTCTCTCTACCAAGCTTCACCATCGACTCGATTTCTACTAGGTGCCGATTATGCGTTGTTGAGACCTTCACTACTGGAAGCTACAAAACACCTTCGTACCATTCAGCCGCCCAAGCAATTTCTCATAAGCATGGGCGCTGCCGATGTTCACAATTTCACACAGTTTTTTACAGAAATCATCCAAGATGAATTCCCTGAAGCTGTTTTGCATCTGCTCGTAAGCTCGCTCAACCCCAATCTCTCAAAGCTGCAAGCACTTTCGGAAAGTGCTACCAACCAAGTAATCATTCATTTGAATCTTTCCACCGAAGAGCTAACAGACCGATTGCTTCATACCGATGTTGTAATATGCCCTGCCAGCACAATATCTATGGAAGCTTGCGCTGCCGGATGCACACTCTTTTCCGGATACACAGCCGCCAATCAATTAGGAATATTGTCCGGATTAACAAAAGCCGGAGCTTGTTTTTCATTCGACTCTTTCGAAAATCTTACAGAAACGCAGGTAAGATCACAACTTGGCAGCTGGCTTTCCCACGACGACAATCGTGCTACTCAACTTCAGAATCAGCGAAAGCTAATCGATGGAAAAAGCGGCCTCCGCTTGACACTTGCATTTCTGGAAATCGAAAAAAACGCCATGGTTCGTAAAGCTGTATCCACCGATTCTATGCTTTATTTCACATGGGCCAACGACGCGGAAGTTCGGGCTAATTCCTATCAATCGGCACCAATAGAATGGCATGACCATACTCGCTGGTTTGAAGAGGCCGTCCATTCAGCAGGAAATGCCATGTATCTCTATTCGATTGGAGCCGTTGCCGCAGCCCAGCTTCGTCTGAAACTGCATGAACACCATGC
>Ga0315908_10002860_pt1 | contig 12555 bp, 26 predicted proteins | sample LakEriMetagenome_12_FD_203520 | JGI IMG/M metagenome (GOLD analysis project Ga0315908, IMG submission 203520) | Freshwater fungal communities from buoy surface, Lake Erie, Ohio, United States - Buoy 4 MA124 | ecosystem: Environmental > Aquatic > Freshwater > Lake > Lake biofilm | place: USA...
ATAGTTTGCGAAAGGGGGGCGCTGGGGACTCGGGCTGCTCGCGGGATGCTGAGCTGCGCGCCGGAGGATGATGCCCATGCAGCTCCGGGACTCGAGCCCTCCCCTGACCCATCCACCAGCCACCTGGGACCCGGCTCTGACCGCATAGTCGGGTCCCACCAAAGGTAATCACGAAACAGCGCAAAGTACACAGTGGGGCGCTTCAGGTGGCCCGCCGCCAGGCGGATCCGGGCGGCGTGAATCGAGATTTCTCGCCCCGGCCCTCCTTGTTACCTTTACCATGAATGAGTCCCTTGGGGAAGGGACGTTCAGTTTTCGGGGAGGGGACCGGTGTTGAGAGGTCCCCTCCCCTTTTTTGCGCCACTGTGTCGCCGGGGAGGGGGTTGGTTAATTTTACACCATGAAAACACAAAAGGTGGAGTTGAGCTACGAAGATCTCAGGAAGGGCAACCGTAGGGCCCATAGCGAGCTGATCACCCTGTGGGAACACCTGTCCCACGTATCGAGGGAGACCGCTAGGAGGGACCTGAGGGAGGATTGGGGATTCAGGTACGGGGTCACCCAGGTGGGGAGCACCCTCACCTTCAAGGACTCCCACTCGGGGGACACCTTCACCTACGGGGAGAACGGTTGGGACTAGTAGTGCCACAGTTTACTTCCCCACCACATGTAGTATTTTTACCACTTAAACACACTAATATGAAAATTACAAACCACACGATTACGAATTTTGAGGAGATCGCAGGTGAGATGGAGCTCACCCATGACGAGCTTCAGGAGTTTTTGATTGAGGAGATCATCCCTCACGTACCCAAGAGTTGGAAGAAGGTGCACCTGGAGTATGTTATGGAGATTGAGGGACGGATGGATTACGCCCTCTACGAGTTTGAAGTTAGAGGAAAGACGAGAGTAACTATTGGACAACCTGATAGTGAGGAAGCCGAGTTTCAAAGTCTTTTTAGGGGGTACGCTAAACATTTAGGAATCATCCAGTGGGTGGACTGTGGAGGTCTTCCTAACGGCATGTGGGCCACCAAAGGATAGGACACGCTTTTTCAAAACCCCACCCCACCAGGTGGGGTTTGTTGCGCTTGCAGCCTTATCATGTTTCAGCGCGCTGATGAGCCTCAAAAAGTTGGAGGCATCAATACAAATTTAATACCGCACGTGGCACAGTTTCCTTTCTCACTATTATTGATTATTTTTACCATATCAATCTATAACATATTCAAAACGCAACACTATGGGACTAGACATGCACCTCCTCAAAAAGGAAGGGGAGACACACCAGGAAGTTGGCTACTGGAGAAAAGCCAACCACATCCACGCCTGGTTCGTGAGGAACGTTCAGGATGGGGAGGACGATTGTGGAATGTACCCCGTTTCCAGGGAGAAGCTGGCTCTCCTGTTAGAAACTTGCAAGGCCGTGAAGGCCGGCAGCACGCTGGAGGACAGCATGGTGCAGAACGGGTCGGAGATGGTGGCCGGAATGTGGGTCCCCATCATGGTCGACGGGAAGGTGATCACTAACCCGGAGATCGCGGAGTCCCTCCTTCCCACACAGGGAGGATTCTTCTTCGGTGGGACCGACTACGATGAGTACTACATGAACGATGTTGAGGATACCATCAGGATATGTGAGGAAGCCCTGCTCGATGAGGAGGCAGAGCACTTCTACGCCTCCTCCTGGTGAGGGTGGCCCCACAGTGTACTCCGGCCCTACAGGTATTACCTTTGCCCCAAGAAAGTGATATATAGTTGGCCACAGCGCAAATTCAAAAAACATAAAAATGATACAAGATTTTAACACATGGCAAATGAACGAAGCATCGGCTTCGCAGTCTGGTGCTCTTAACACCTTCAAAGAAGCTCTTGAGCTCATCAAAGACTCAAGCAAGGGCAAGTTGAAGAGCTCAGACAGCATCTGGAAGATCATGAGACCTGGGAACAACGAAGAAAATGATTTGAAAGATCTAGCTCTTGCGACCAAGGTCTTCGATGAAGCTATCAAAGCTTCCCAATCTTCACCCCAGGACTACATCGATTTCATAAACAAGCATCTCAATTCAAGTCCTGATACTGATTTTACTGAGTTCCTAGAGTTCACCGATGATCCGAATGAGGAGCAAGAGGCGTTCACCACATATGAACGGAAGAAGCTGCCACATCGACCCCATATCCTACGCATCAGCGTCCTCGACACTCAATACCGGGACAACACTTTCGGTATCACTTACGACACCAAGAGCGGTAAATTCGGGACATTTTTCGACCTAGATGGTCGCTCCGGAGGCCCGATGATTGAGACACCGGCGGATCTCACCGATCCCATGGAAATCTTTCTGAGAATGCAGGGAGACCTTATCGCTAACCGGTACGAAGACGGCAACGATTGAACAGTAGCATGAGTCTCTCGGGGAAAGGGACAGTTCATTGCATAGATAGGGAGGGGGCCACCAGCCCCCTCCTTTTTTTTGCACCACTTGTCGCCGGGGAGGGGTGAGGGTGGCCCCACTGTGTACTCCGGCCCCATAGGTATTACCTTTGCCCCATAAACCATTAAACTACACACATGAAAGGAAACTTTAGGTTCAAGCGGGCGGCCCACATCAAGGTCCCCGACCAGTTCTTCAAGCCCCTCGCCACGGGGATCAGGGAGGTGGATGCCTCCTTCTCGGAGGTGGGTGGCATCATCCCCTCCCAGGTGACCTTCATCACGGGAAACCCTGGTGCAGGTAAGACCACCCTCACGCTAGCCATCGGGGCACAGCTCTCCACCAACGTACCGGTGGCCTTCATCTCCCTGGAGATGTCGGATTTCCAGCTGGCCAACCAGGCCCGAAAGATAGCCGGTTTCGGTGCTGTCCACGTCACAGGGGATTTCGATCCGGAGGGGACGTTGGAGGCCCTGGCGGAGATCAAGCCGGGTCTCATCATCCTGGACTCCATCCAGAAAGCTGCACGAAAGGTTAGGGATGAGAACGGGAAGCCGGTGCCCTTCGATCGGGCACAGTTCATGATAGTTGACATCTTCACCCGCTACGCCAAGGAGAACTGGGTTCCGGTGCTCCTGATAGGCCACTGCGACAAGGCTGGAAACTACAAGGGTCCCTCGGACCTCCTGCACGACGTGGATAGCCACCTGCTGGTGAGCTACGATAAGGATAATGACCTGAGAACCTTCGGGTTCGGCAAGAACAGGTTCGGTGGGGAGATGGGGGAGAACCTCTTCGGGATCACCCGTGATAACGTCTGGATTGGTAGCCCCTACGTGGTGAGGGCCTTCCCTGGTGCCAGGGTGGAGGCTAACGAGCCCCATCCCCTGGAGCAGGCGTTGGGGAACCTGAGGGGATCCTGGGGTACAGCGCAGGTGAGGGGACTGATCTCCACTGCGTTGGAGGAGCTGAGGACGATGGACACGGAGCTGGCGGGGAAGGTGGATACCACCAGGGTGAAGCACAGGTACAGGGGGAAATCCCTGGCGAACTGCGACCACCGGAAGGGGGTGATCACCTTCGGGGAGAAGGTGAACAGGGAGCTGGTGATCGGCCAGGTGGGGTACGGGAAGGAGCAGAGGCACATCAGGGCCCACGTGAGGGACTCAGCTGACCTCCTCCTCTGGGTGGTGGTTCACGAGTGGTGCCACCTCTACCCGGGGATGCAACACCATAAGAACGAGTTCTTCGAGCTGGTGGCCAGGAAGTGGGTGGAACTTAACGAAAGGATGAAATGATGAGAGCAACTGTGATAGCGATGGCCCTCCTCCTCGGGATGGGGACGTGGGCCCAGGTGGAGGGGAGGTGGATGGCGAGAGCCTTCCTCTCCCCGGAGGACACGGTGGAGTTCCCGACGGGGATGATGGAGTACGAGTTCCGGGGATCCCGCTTCACCATGACGGTGAGGGGTAGGGAGGGAGCCAGGACCCAGGAGGGTGGATGGAGGATGGTGGGTGGCAAGCTGGAGCTGGATGGTGAGGGAGGCAGGACCTCGGATCGGGTAAAGTTCCTGGGCGGGGATCTCCTGATGTGGGAGGTTAGGGAGCACGGGGGATGGTACCTTTTTTCGCTGGAGTAGGAGCCACTGTTTACTTCCCAGGCGCAGGACATATATTTGCAATATGAAAATACGGGCCTACCATTACACATCAAAGGAGCTGGAGATAGGTAGCGTGATCACCTCCAACCAGGATAAGATGCAAACTTACTCGCTCGTCCATGGTATCTTCAAGGGGGTCAACCCCCTTCTCTTTGACACCTACGGTTACGCGTACCCTGAGAAGAGGGATAAGATCACCGCTCGATGTTACTTGGTGGAAGCTGACGAGGATAGGGTCATCAAGGGGGACCTGCGACACTCAGTCTACCTCTGCATGGAGGCCAAATGTGGAACTGATAGGAAGCTACCACTGGCTGAGAGGTTGAGAAAGAGGGAGGAGATTTTACGACGGGAGGCTGAGGTGTACTTTAGCCCAATGGACCAGGAGCACACGGAGCTCATCTCTGACAGGTTCATCGTGGTGAAAGAAATTTGATCCACTGTTTACTTTTTAGGTTTTCTTGCCTATTTTTACCATATCAAACAATTAAACTTAATACTCACATGTTCGAAACACAAATTACAGCCCTTAACGCTATCAGGGAAGAAGTTCACACCACCCTTTACGATGGAAGAATGCGTACACGTCCCTTCTACTGGAACGGTGACAAGAAAAGATTCACTGCTACTCTCGGAGGAATGTGTCTCGATGAGAATGAGAAGAAAGCGTTCAAAGCGATCTTCTCCAAGCATGGTCTAAAGATGAAGTATCAGGAGGGTAGAAACGAAGTTAGCATCTGGATCGCAGTGGACGATCCCGGTCTAGAGAAGGGAGGTAAGTTATGAACCCGGCTTACGAGCACGATTTCACCCTCATGCAGGAAGCAGTGAGGGGCCTGGTGGAGATGCACCCCGAGTTGGAGGGACTCCCCGAACCCACCATTCTCAACGAGGACGATGCTGTGGAGGACCAGATCCTCGACATGATCAACACCCACGTATGGATGGAGGCCACGACACGAGTCATAATGGAGTACACTGTGGAGGGGGAGGATAAGGAGACGTTAAAGTCCCGAGCGATGGCCTCCGCTATGGTGGTGGAGAGGTGCAAGGCCCTCCTGCCTGAGCTGGATAACCCAGGGAGAGTGCTGGGTGAGGTGGTCTGGGCCACCACGTTACCGGTGACAGATGAGGCCATCAGGGTATTTCGAGCCATCTGGATCTCGATGTCCATCTCATGGGCAGGACAACTTAAAGCTAGGAAGAAATTTGTGGGGCGATAGACATTTACAAATAGAGTTATTAAATTTGCAATCACGATGAAGAATGAACTAATCATATTCCTTGACACCGATCAGGAACAGCATATCCGAATAGGTAAGACGATAGACGTGCACCCAACCAGTCCTGAGGAGATGGCGGAGCTGGTCCTCCTGGACATAGCCACCCTCTGCGAGGCCCTGGTGGTCACCATCAGGACAGCCGAGGAGATGGGTATCAAACCCGCCCACGTATCCCTGACGGATTGCATCAAGCATCTCCAGGATGGCTTCGTTGACTCCGACCTGGATTGCCAACCTGGGGCTGGATGGAAAAAATCTTAAACTGTGAACTAGTGTGTTTGTTTTGTTGATTTGATCTAGGGTTGGGGCTCCCTCTTAAAAAAAGTCCTTCTGTCTGTCTAACATCAGGGCCCTTGTGGCCCTGGTGTACTTTTGTTGGCTGGACAGAACTTTGGGAGGATGCATGATATAATTACTACAAAACAAAAATTCATACACATGGAAAATTACGAAGTACTAAAGTCGCTGGTTCACTCGTTGGACGAGGACATGAAGAAATTCACAGAGAAGGGAAACAAGGCAGCGGGTGGTAGGATCCGCAAGGCCATGCAGGAGATCAAGACCCTAGCCCAAGCTATTCGCGTTGAGGTTCAGGAGATGAAGAACACTAAAGCCGAGTAAGATGGGTAAATCAAGGGAGGAGATGCAGGATATCGCCCTCTACCACATGGAGAAGGCGAACCGGAGAACCAGGAACGAGGCTAAGACCGAGGAATCCTTGGAGGAAGCGGTGAACAGGCTGGACAAGTGGGATAGCATGACACCTGGTGAGAGGTTGAAGTCTCTCAGCTGGGGAGATTGGCTGGATGGCCTGCAGCAGGCCCTGATCAAGGATCGCACCTGGTCGCAGAAGAATTACACCTTCGTCACAGCGAAGTACCAGGATGAGCTGATGAAGATGCACTCCGAGGGAACCAGCTACCGTGAGGTGTCCCAGTTCATTCGCGAGAAGGCTGTGGAAAGGCTCAATTGGTAAATATCTGTTAAAAATGCACACCTCATTTCTCCTTGTTAACAAAGTTTGTTACATTTTGAACAAATGAAGATGTGTTTAACGTTTTTAGGAACTTGTTAAACATGGAGATAGAAACAAAATGAAACCTAAAATGAAGAAGAAGGAAGACACGATCTACTCAGCGCTAGGCATCGATAGGGAGTGGCACGAGAGCAACGGGGACGGACTGATCCAGGAGATTGGGAACAACCAGACAGTCTCTGACACCATGGAGGATGCGATCGCTAGGATAAGGATCACGGAGTTTGGCGAGGGTAAGTACGGGGGCAACAGCTCCTACGAGAAGAAGCTTTTCTACGCGGGATTCCAGCTGGCTAGGATCCTGGGTGAGAAGATGGAGGACGCCAAACGAAGGGAAACTTTCGATGCCCTACTGGACGCCCTGAAAAGGGCACCCATAGGGGGTTCGGGTTCGCGTACCCGTCCAAAGACTAACTAGGGTTGCTTAACTTTAGTTTATTGGTAAGAGCGAGGGGAGGATTTCATCCTCCTTTCGTGCGTCTAGGCGAGCTTGCACCAGCCAATCGTCGCGGGAAAGGAATTCACAAAATTTTGCATAGCTCAGGGCCCCACAGTGTCATTTCCCAAATAGTGGTGTTATTTTTACTACATAATTCAAAACAACACACACTATGTCAAACTTATTCAAAGCAGCAAAGGCCAAAGGAGCAACCGCCTCCGCAGCGCCATCCAAGACCGAGGTTGTGGTCAATGACCCAACCTTCCACGCCAACCTCTCACGTCTCGCGGAGGTTAACTCCCAAATCGATGAACTCTCAGCTGAGAGCAAGGTTCTCTCGGATGAGGTGAAGCAACGCTCCATCAAGGAGTTCGTCTCACTCTACGAGAGCACCGGAAAGTACCCAGGAAGTTTCAACATCATTGGTACCGGTATGAGTGGCCAGCCGGATGCCTCCCTCATGTTCATCCCAACTGACAAGTACATCAAGATCACGGAGGACCGCTACAACGAGCTCGCGGAAACCTACGGTCAGGAGCTGGTGGTGGAAAAGACAACATACGTCATGGACGCGGAACTAATCGAACAGTACGGAGATCTCCTCTCGGATGCTATCTCCAAGATCAAAGGGATACCAGATAGCGCGAAAGCCAAGCTGATCAAAGCTGTGGTTAGCTACGAGATCGCCAAGGGCACGATACAGGAACTACCGAAGTACCCCGCAACCATCACCGAGATGATTGAGGAGATCAAGCCGGTGTTCCAACAGAAGAATGTTAAGGTGGGGTAACCCACCGTGTGTGTAAGGTGGAAGGGGGGTGGTTCCCCCGAAAAGGAACCGGAGGAGTAGTGGCCTCCGGTTCGGGTATTAGTTGTTAGAAAGAGGGGGAGTCCAGGCTCCCCCTCGCTTTTGCGGTCTCACCTGCAGGCTATGCAGCCAGTTACTGCTGGCCGCACGTTCCCCTGCAAGCGTTATGTCCATATATCAAAGATTCGCGTCAGCTGTGTTTTTCGGAACAGCGAACACCAATACAAATTTATTACCGCTTCCCACCCACCAAACAGTGGCACCAAATTGCACCACAGTGTACTCCGGTGCTCCATTTGTTATTTTTACACCATGAAGGAATACAACAGTTTCAAGTACATATTTCCTCCCCGCCCGGAGACACGCACCCCACCCACAGGGTTGGGTACCTACGAGAGGATGGGGTTCATAGCTCAACCCAAGCTAAACGGTAGCTGCGCCCTTCTCTTCACCAATGGCTCACAGGCCAAGCTGATGGGGCGCCATAACAACACTTTCGTACGCCAGCTCATCCCGGAGGAGACCCTTTGCTCCCTTCACAGGGGTGCTGGATGGATGGTGCTGGTGGGTGAGTACATGAACAAGTCACAGAGGGATAGTAAGGGGAACCTATTTAACGCCCGCCTAGTCATCTTTGACATACTTGTCCACAATGGTAAGCACCTTGTGGGGAGCACGTTCGGCCAGAGGCAAGCCCTACTCGACTCCCTCTACGACACCAAGCCCTACGATGACTTCATCAGCTCCATAGGTGGTCCCCTTTACAGGGTCAATAACATCACCCAGGACTTCACAGGAAACTACACTAGGGCGACAGGGGTCCAGATGTACGAGGGATTGGTGCTGAAGAGGCCAACAGGCTCGTTGGAGAATGGGATGAGGGAGGCTAACAACACCGGATGGCAGGTGAAGATACGTAAACCCACAAAAAACTACAGCTACTGATATGAGAGACCAGTTCGAGCTAGCGACCACGGTGCCACATGATGAGCACCCGTGGCAGAAATTGGATTGCCCCACCAACATCTACAGCAGGATGGAGGCTAGAGCCCTCATCAACCAGCTCCACCGGGTGGTGGGGGAGGGACCTGAGGGCACCAGGCTAACCATCATCTCCTGTCCCCATGACTTTGGCACTTACCTGGATGTCGCTGTGGTCTTCGATGACGAGAGGGAGGACCATGTGGAGTGGATGCTGAAGGTGGAGTCAAGGATCCCCTCGAGGTGGGATAAGGAGGCTAGGGAGGAGCTGGGGTCGCAGGGGTACCCTCTCACCAATTCTTTTGATCAGTGAGGAGGCACAGTGTACTCCCTCCATATGTTTGTTATTTTTACTCCATAATCAACACCACACACTATGACACAAACAGAGATCAAAGCAGGAATGGTAGTGGCCTACACGGAACCCGGAACTACCCGCCAGGGATGGTACAGGGTTCGCAAGGTCACCAAGAACACGGTGAACCTCGGAAGCATCTTCGGTCACACCCTCTACCACAAGGGCGTCCCCAAGGATCAGGTACGGGAGGATGAGGCCGCATGGTACTCAAACTGGAGCAAATCTGAAGCTTACCAATGCATGTAAAAGTATGAGCGCAACGAAAAACTTCTACCAGGAGCAGATCAGCTCCCACAATGACCACCTGGATGATGAGTACCATTACTCGAAATGGCAGGAGGAGATGTGCAACGACCCCGAGTACCTTCGTCAATTGGAGGAAAGGGCGGAGCAAGAGTTCTACATGAGACACCTGTACGCAAACGCTAACATCAACCACCCATGAAACAGTTCAAAAACATCCTGCTCACCCTCACGGGTAGGGCTAACGTCAACTTTCTCCAGCTGGTCTACACCCGTAGGGCCAAGCTGATAGAGGAGGGTTACAATGTCAACAATGTCAACTGGGACCTCTACGCTCGGGTGCTGGAGGCCAAGAACAATAGCAACAGGGCAGCATGAGCGAGATCAAATGGTTTCCAGATAGCGTGGAGATGGATAAGGACTTCACGGAGGTTCGCCTCACACCCATCAACCGGGCCGTGGCCAGCACCATCGCTAGGATGATGAGGGATTTCCTGGAGGACCATGGGTTCAAGGCTATCGAGCAGGAGATGTGGGAGGGTTGGGAGAAGGGTTACAGCTCAATGATGGTGGACCTGGTTAACATGAGATGGTGGCCCTCCAGGTGGGAGACAGGTTGCCCACCGGTCAGGCCCTCCCAGATCCCTCCCTTCCTGGAGGAGAAGAAGCATGTCCTGGGAGCCAGGAGATTGGGGTTACTGGATTGATCGAGCTTGTGAGGCTGCACCCAGGCGAGCTTGCACCAGCCTATCGTGCGAGAGCCTGGAGAAAAAAGTCCCGGAGCCTAGCACCACAGTGTACTCTCCCCACACATGTAGTATTTTTACAATATGAAAACCAGGAACACCACCACACCGGAGATCTCAATGGCCATCGATATCCTCTGGCATGACATCGAGGGACCCAAGGTCTCAACCGATCAGGAACTCTCTGAGAAGCTAGCGGATTGCCTACGAGCATCCGGTATCCAGGTCACCCGGGTGGGAAGGAAACCAAAGTCCCGTAGCAAATGGGTCCTCTTCACGTTGGAGGTCTGGAGGGTGAAGGGGTTGGAGATGTCCTTTCTCACCCCGGAGGAGGCTAACGCTTGGCAGGAGGCCAAATCCCGAAGCGTTAGCACCCTGATGAAGGCACCGGATGAAGCTTTCAGGGAACCGGAGCTGGAGATCACCGAGATCACCCTGTACTGGACGCAGGCACTGAAGCTAGCCTACAGGATGGGGTGCAACCTGGAGAGCGTGCTACCCCAGGTCCTTTCCCACAGGGGAAGGGTTGGTGCGGAGAAGGTGGGATTGCTATAAATAGAGAATATGAGTAACAAGCAAGATAAAACATGGAAAGAGGAGAGCGCGGGAAGCGTACTGCATCGGGAGATCCAGAAGCTTCTGTACAACGACATGAACAAATCGGACATCAGGGAGGTCATCGCTGGATGGCTACCGGGTCTCAGCAGGGAGGAGTTCGATCAAGCCTTCACGGAGGCCTTCGTCACCCTCTGATCACCATCTCCTGGCCAGCCAAGCCCAGCATGGTGGCCAAGGGGTTCGGTGCTAACGTGAGGGATGAGGTCGTCCACGAGACAGGATCCTACAGGATACTCCACGATCGTGATGAAGGTATCCTCATTCAGATAGGGAGGGAGCACGATGAGTCGCTAGCGGATCTGGTTAGGGAGATAGGTGAGAGGGGATTGAGACCTGAGGGGTTGAGGGTGGCTGGATGGGATGGCTTGAGTCCCGCTAACCTGTCCCTCCTGGGATTCAGGTACATAGTCTCGCCTGGGTATTGGATTACCTAATTAACCCTAGACTAGATCACCCTTTACTCCCCCAACATCCGGATATTGGTTGTATTCAACAATCGCTGACTAGTTCTGAGGGGAGCAAAAAAAGTTTTGAACAGGTGGTGTCGCATTGTACTCACTCGCCACCTTTAGTATTTTTACCAAAAATCCCACACACATGAAAGCTTTCAAAATCGCAACAGAATCAGAAAACTTCGGAACTCTTCTTTATCGCGTAGGAGCTAACACTAAGGAAGAAGCTCAAGAAATTCTCATCAAGCATTTTCCATCGATCGAAGGAGAGGATGGTGATTTCTACAACTTACCATCAGGAAAAAACCAGATTGTGGATAGTATTCAAGAGATGAGAGGAGTGGAGATGGAACATGGTACAGCTGAGAGAATCTATCCCGAGTACTAACCCCTTTGGGTGGCACAGTTTACTTTCCCCACCCATTGCCTATATTTATCAAACCAAAAATACCAACGTAATCAGGGAAGCACTATGAGCAAGCTACAACAGGTTGAACTAACGATCCAGGAGATCAGGATGGCCACCCGGCCTAACGTCTACCGGAACAGGAAGCGCTACACCCGCAAGAGCAAGCACCCCAAGAAGGAGGTGGAGAATGGATAGGATCACGCGATTCTGGGCCCTCCACTACCACGTGCTGGAGGCCCTCAGGGAGGGGATGGATCTCTCCCGCGCAAGCATCACCTTCGTCGGTGAGTCCTGGGAAGCAGCCCTCTACTTTCGCAACTGGCTGGACCAGCAGGTTTCCCAAAACACATAGGGTTTGTTACCTTATTAACAAATAAACAATTAAAATCAATTCGCACTATGCCGAAGCATTATCACAAACCCAGCAAGCTCTACCAACGCTGGACGCAGGAGGAGGACGACCAACTACAGACCATGGTCCTAAAGGGAAAGAACTCGGAGCAGATCGCTAGGGCTCTGGGTCGTACCCGGGTCTCAGTCTTCGCCCGAAAGGCCAAGCTGGGTATCGGGTCCCGGATGGAACCAGCCCGTGGTTCAGGGATGCCCTACACCTCATTCAGCCGTCAATCGCGTAACGGGGTGCCCACCAGCACCTCCATCGAGGAAAAGAAGGCACCCTCACCAACCTCTACCCCTGCCCCGGTGGAGCCAAAGGAGCCCCGCAGGTACACCCCCTCACTAGGGACACAGATCGATAGCATCATCAAGGAGGCCCGCACCAAGGGTCTGAAGCTGAGCATTACGATCGCCTCCGAGGACACCAGCTGGTTGTAAAAAGTAACTGAAGTGGAGGGGACCTGTAAGGGTCCTCCTTCGCCATGCTGTTTTCAGGCGAGCTTGGGTGGGGCTGTGTACTCCCCCACCACATGTAGTATTTTTACTATATCAATCTAACACCCACACACTATGGCAAAAACTCTCAAAGATTACAGCTCCCTCCCGGAGGAAAGACTAGAAAAGCTAACTGAGCTTCTCGAAGCCATCAGCGAAGAGCTCGACAATGTAGGATCAGCTTCAGACCTAAAGG
>Ga0315908_10002863_pt1 | contig 12544 bp, 7 predicted proteins | sample LakEriMetagenome_12_FD_203520 | JGI IMG/M metagenome (GOLD analysis project Ga0315908, IMG submission 203520) | Freshwater fungal communities from buoy surface, Lake Erie, Ohio, United States - Buoy 4 MA124 | ecosystem: Environmental > Aquatic > Freshwater > Lake > Lake biofilm | place: USA...
ATTGATTTGCTCTATTAATTTGGAATATAAATTGTCGCTTGAAGCTTCGCTCAGTAATAAATCTGAATTTATTGGTGCAATAAATGTTTTTGAACTCATTAAAATTATACTTTTCGCCCCATTAAATTTTCACCAAAAGTTCTAAGCATTTCCTTTTTATCATTGTCAATGCTAATATTCTGTAAGGTATCAAAGGCCTTAAAAGTAAAATCTTGAATCGCATTTTGAGTTTTCTGAGCGGCCCCAGAGGCAACGAATATTTCTTTAACGGCAGCAATTTTAGCGGTATTGTCTTGAGGACGAATTGAAAATAACTGGGTTAATTTCTGGACTTGATCAGTTGAAGCAAATTCAAGAGCTTTTAAATACAAATAGGTTTTTTTGTTTTCGATAATATCGCCACCAACTTGTTTTCCAAAAGTCTCAGGGTTTCCAAAAGCGTCTAAATAATCGTCTTGCAATTGGAAGGCGAGTCCTAAATTCAAGCCAAAATCATAAATTAAATTGGCGTTTTCTTCAGATGTTTCTGCGATGATAGCACCCATTTTCATTGCTGCAGCTACCAATACGGCTGTTTTGTACTGAATCATTTTCAGGTACTCTGGAATTGAAACATCGGATCGCGTTTCAAAATCTACATCCCATTGTTGGCCTTCACAAACTTCCAAAGCGGTTTTGCTAAAAAGTTTTGCCAATTCCCTGAAGATTGCTGGTTCGTATTTTTCAAAATATTGATAGGCTAAAATTAACATGGCATCTCCGGAAAGAATTCCAGTATTGATATCCCACTTTTCATGCACGGTTACATTTCCTCTTCGCAAAGGGGCGTCATCCATAATGTCATCATGAATTAGAGAAAAATTATGGAAAACCTCAACAGCAAGAGCCGCTGGCAATGCTTTTTTATAATCGGCATCAAAGACTTCGGCACTCATTAAGGTTAAAACCGGACGCATTCTTTTTCCGCCTAATCCTAAAATATAATGAATAGGATCGTAAAGATTTTTTGGCTCTTTAGTCTCATATTGAGATTCTAAATAGTCCGCAATAAATTCTTGATACTGATTTATAGAATGCATTCTTCTTAATTTGTTATAATTTTTAATAATAGAATTGGCAGTGAATTTACTATTTGGACCTTACAAAGAAACTCAAAAAAGTTTGAACTATAAACTTTCTTAAATGTTAAATAATTGTAAATACTAGGAAACTGTTTTGGTATTCAAAGTTTCCGTCGTAAGTTTGCGCCAAATTTAAAAATTTCCCCCATCAAATGAGAGAGAAAATTATGTCTAAAGCCAGTGATTTGTTCATGAAACTAGGTTTCAAGAGCGTTACTATGGATGATATAGCGGGGGAAATGTGCATTTCTAAAAAAACCATCTACAAGTTTTTTAGTAATAAAGAGATTCTGATTGAGGAAATAACCGATATGATTCACTCTGAAATTCACGAGATTGTTGATCAAATTATTGATCAAGATTACAATGCAATTGAAGAAAACTATCAAATTAGAAAGATGTTCAAAGAAATGTTTAAATCGGCGGATACTTCTCCTGTTTATCAATTAAAAAAACACTATCCTTCCATTTTTGAAAAAGTTATGGCAAAAGAAATTAATAAATGCAACACTTTATTCAAAAATAATATTGAAAAAGGAATTGCCCAAGGCCTTTACAGAAAAGAAATTCCAGTGGAAACCTTTGTTAAATTTTACTACAATTTGATATTTAGTATAAAAGAGCAAACCGTTTCTGAAAAAGAAGGCCAACAATTAGAATTACAAATTTTAGAATACCACACCAGAGCAATTGCTACACCAGTAGGAATTGCAGAATTAGAAAAACAATTATTGAACATCGAAAAACAATGAAAAAATTAATTTTTATTAGTGTCTTGTCTTTTGCCTTTATTGCAAATGCCCAAGAAAAACCCAAAAGCAATTCGTTTAGTTTAGACGAAGCAATTAATTATGCGTTAAGCAATAATTATGAAGCATTAAATGCCAAGAGAGATATTGCATCGGCAAAAAGTAAAAAATGGGAAACAACCGCTATGGGGCTTCCGCAAATTAATGCTAGTTTAGACTATCAAAACAACTTTGAATTACAAAAATCACTTATTCCAGCGCAATTTTTTGGGGGGAATCCAGGTGAATTTGCAGAAGTAGCCTTCGGAACCAAACACAACATGAATGCCAGAACCACTTTAAGTCAGCTGTTATTTGATGGTTCTTATATTGTTGCCCTTCAAGCTTCCAAAACCTATTTGAAATTTTATCAAAATTCGAAAGAAAAAACAGATCTGGAAGTTAAAGAAATGGTAATCAATGCCTATGGAAATGTATTACTAGCTGAAGAGAGCATTTTAATTTTAGAAAAAAATAAAGGAATACTAGAAAAAACCTTGTTTGATACTAAAGAAACTTTTAAAAATGGTTTAATAGAAGAGGAGAATGTAGAACAACTTCAAATTACACTTTCAACCATAAATAGTAATTTAAATAATGTAAAAAGACTTAGAGAAATAGCCTTAAATATGTTGAAAATTTCTTTAGGTTTAAACATGGAAGAGGAGTTAAAACTAAAAGACAAACTGGATAATCTAGCGATAAAGAATCTAGATGCGGCATTTTCTCAAGTAGAATTCAACCCTGCTCAAAACATCTATTACCAAATGGCGTTGAATTTTCAAGAGCAGCGCAGTTTGGAATTAAAATTACAAAAAACAAAGGCTTTACCATCATTAGCGGCAGTTGTAAATGTAGGTTACAATGCATTTGGAAACCAATTTCAATTTTTTACTAGCAATCAAAAATGGTTGAATTATTCCAATATGGGAATTAGTTTAAGTGTGCCAATATTCAGCAGTTTTGCCAGAACAGCCAGAACGCAACAAGCGAAAATCGCTTTTGAAAAAGCCAAAACGCAACTTACAGAAACAGAACAAAAATTAAAATTACAATATGCAAATGCGAAAAGTGAATATGAATTTAGCATCGAAGAATTTGCAACAGCAAAAACCAATTTGAATTTAGCAGAGCGCATTGAAAAAAAGCAAGGCGTTAAATTTAAAGAAGGATTATCGTCTAGTTTCGACTTTAGTGAAGCACAACGACAATTGTATGCTGCACAACAAAATTACCTACAATCAATGGTGAATGTAATCAATAAAAAAGCAAGTTTAGAAAAAGTAATTAATAAAAAATAATCAAGAAAAACCTTTAAAAATGAAAAAAATAATTTTAATCGCAACCATTTCCGCATTACTATTCTCTTGTGGAAAGAATGAAGAAAACGCCACTATTGATTCGTTAATTGCTTCAAAAAACTTGGTTTCTATAAAAGCAAAAAGAGCGGAATTGCAAACGCAATTAACACAACTTGACGATGCAATTGCTGAGTTAGATGTTAAAAAAACAGAAGAAGCCTTGGTTTCTGTTGAAACAGTTATAGATACTGTTTTCAGTCATTATTTAGAAGTTCAGGGAAATGTGAACACCAAAGAAAATTTAATTATTTACCCTCAATTTGCTGGAATTCTAAATACAGTTAATGTAATTGCAGGACAAAAGGTAACTAAAGGTCAAGTATTAGGAACTATCGACGACGGTGGTTTAAGTCAGCAATTGGGGCAGTTAGAAAACCAATTGGCTTTGGCAAAAACCACTTTCGAAAGACAAAAGCGTTTGTGGGATCAAAAAATTGGTTCTGAAATCCAATATTTACAAGCGCAAACCAATATGATAAGCCAACAAAAAGCGGTTTCTCAAATGAAAGCCCAAATGGCAAAAACAAGAATTATCGCTCCATTTAATGGCGTAATTGATGAGTTAATTGCGGAGAGAGGACAAGTAGTTGGACCTGGTCAAGGATTAATGAGAATTGTAAATTTAAACAACATGTTCGTTTCAACAACAGTTCCTGAAAGTTATATTGGAAAATTAAAAGTAGGAACTGAAGTAAGTGTTTATTTGGCTTCTTTAGGAAAATCATTTAATGGTAAAATTCGTCAAGTAGGAAATAACATCAACCCAAATAATAGAAGTTTTGGAATTGAAGTTTCAGTGCCTAATACCGATAATTTATTGCGCCCTAACCAAGTGGCAAAACTTAAAATTACCGATTACACTAGTGCAAAAGCCGTGGTGGTTCCATCGAAAGTGATTCAAGAAGATGCTGAAGGAAACCAATTTGTTTTCGAAATAGCTTCATTGAAAGATAAAACAGGAATTGCTAAAAAGGTAATTGTGAAAACAGGAAAAACGTCTGACAATTTCACAGAAATTTTAAGCGGATTAGAGCCAAAAACATTGGTTGTTGGTGACGGAGTAAAAACAGTATCAGAAGGAATGAAACTTAATTTTTAATTAAAATGAGTCATCAAAAAAAAGAATTTAGCATTTCAAGTTGGGCGGTAGACAACCGAATTACGGTTTACATTCTGACTTTTATTATTATCGTAATGGGAACGATGGCGTATATCAATATGCCGCGTGAAAATTTCCCTGAGATTTTAGAAAACAAAATTTACATCTCCTCTGTTTTCCCGGGAAACTCTTCTGAAGATGTTGAAAAACTGGTAGTTAAACCACTGGAAGATCAGTTTAAAAATATTTCTGGTGTAACCAAAGTGACTTCCAGTTCTTTTCAAGATTACGGAATTGTAGTCGTAGAATTTGAACAAAGTATATCTATTGAAGAGGCTAAAATCCGGATTAAAGACAAAACGGATATGGCGAAAGCCGATACCGATTGGCCGAATATAGACAACGGAAGCAAAGTAGAACCAAGTATTTTTAATATCAATATATCGGAAGAAGTGCCGATTCTAAATATTAACTTGAAAGGGAATTATACTACACAACAACTTAAAAAATACGGTGAGTACTTAAAAGACGAGATTGAAAATGTCCCTGAAGTTAAAAAAGTAGACATCTTAGGTGTGGATGATAAAGAGGTTGAAATTGCTATTGATGTGTTTAAAATGAACGCTGCAAAGGTGAGTTTTGACGACATTCAAAATGCAGTGAAATATGAAAATATGACGCTGTCAGGAGGAAATTTAATTTCTCAAGGATCGCGAAATAACATCCGAATTGTAGGGGAAATCAAAAATCCTAAAGACCTTGAAAACGTAGTGGTGAAATCTTACGGAGGAACAGTATACCTTAAAGACATTGCCGTTATCAATTTCAAAGAAAAAGAAAAAACAACTTTTGCTCGTGAAAGTGGTCAAGAAGTGGTGATGCTAAATGTGAAAAAACGTTCCGGTCAAAATATGATTTCCGCTTTGGACCAGGTGAAAGAAATTGTAGCAAAAGCGCAAGAAAATGTCTTGCCGAAAGATTTGAGTGTTAAAATGACCAACGATCAATCTAGCAAGGTAGAGCACCAAGTAAGCGAATTGTCCAACCATATTATTTTTGGAATTATCCTGGTAATGATTGTATTAATGTTTACCATGGGATTACGAAATTCCTTATTTGTAGGAGCTGCAATACCACTTTCCATGTTGATGGCTTTTGCTATTTTATCTGCTTTTGGATATACTTTGAACACGATGGTATTATTTGGATTGGTAATGGGATTGGGATTACTGGTAGACGATGGAATTGTGGTAGTGGATAACGTTTTTGCTAACATGAAAAAAGGTTTAGGGCGAATTGAAGCTTCTAAAATTGGTATTGGCGAAATCGCTTGGCCAGTAATTTCATCAACGGCAACCACTTTAGCGGCCTTTATTCCATTGGCTTTATGGCCTGGAACCGTGGGTAAATTTATGGTTTATTTCCCGATTACTTTATCTTGTGTATTAGGCGCTTCCTTATTCGTGGCGATGGTAATTAATGCTGCTATGACTGGTGGTTTTATGGATATTGAAGATAGAAATATCTCTAAAAAAGCGCTGAAAAAATACACTATAATTTTCATTGTTTCAGGGTTGTTATTTGTGATTCCTGGGAATATTTCCGATACCGTTTGGATGAAAGCCATTGGGCATTTAATCATTATTGCTTTGGTATTAATGTGGGCGTATCATTTGTTTATTTTCAAATGGACACAAGATTTCCAACACAGTTTCTTCCCGGGATTAGAGAAAAAATACCAAGTTTTCCTGGGTAAAATACTAACTGGCAAAAAATCTTTAATTGCTTTAGTAGGAATTATTGCTTTGTTAATCTTCTCTGTGGTATTGTTAGGCTTTTTCCCTAGAAATGTATTGTTTTTCCCAAAAAACATTCCAAATCAAGCAATCGTTTATATAGAATATCCGCAAGGAACAGAAATTGAAAAAACCAATAAAGCCAATTTATTTGTTGAAAAACAAGTGATTGCCATTTTATCAAAATACGTTGAAAATGACGAAAATTATTTGGCTGAAAGCATCGTTTCACAAGTTGGAAAAGGCGCAGGAAATCCAAATGTAGATTCTGGAAATCAATCGGAAACGCCTTATAAAGGAAAAGTGACGGTTAATTTTACCGAATATAAATTCAGAAAAGACGTAAATACAAGTGACATTTTAGAAGAAATTCGTTCGAAAGTAAAAGCGATTGCTGGAGCAAAAATCATCGTGGAGAAAGATTCAAATGGACCACCTTCTGGATATCCAATCAGTTTACAATTGTCAGGAACTAACTATGATGAAATGTTGGTAGAAGCCAATAAAGTAATTGCATTCATCAATTCGAAAAACATCGAAGGAATCGAAAAGTTAAATATCGATGTTAACAAAGAAAGTCCTGAAATGGAAGTAAATGTGGATCGTGTAAGCATTGGAAGTTTAGGTGCAACCACCGGTCAACTTGGATTTACTATGCGTAGAGCAATTTATGGACAAGAAATTTCAACTTATAAAGAAGGAAAAGACGATTACAATATTGTGATGCGTTTACAAGAAGACCAACGCAAAAACGAAAGCGTATTATTCAATCAGCCGGTGACTTTTAGAAATCAAAACAACGGTCAAATCCTTCAAGTTCCAATTTCTTCTTTGGCAACAACAGAGAAAAAATTCACGTTCAACCAAATAAAACGTAAAAATTCAAAACGAATAATGACGATTTATTCTAATGTTATTACCGGATATAATGGTGACGGAATTACAAAACAAATTGAAGCTTCATTAAAAGGAGCCAATTATAAAATGGCAGGCGACATTACCTACTCTTTCTCTGGAGAACAAGAACAACAGAAAAAAGATTCTGGATTCTTATTTGGCGCCTTACTTTTAGCGTTAGCAAGTATCACGATTATCATTGTGTTGCAGTTTAATTCTATTTCGAAAACGGCCATTATCATGTTCACTGTTTTACTAAGTTTCAGTGGTGTTTTCTACGGATATGTATTTGCTGGAATGGATTTCGTAATCTTAATGACGATGATGGGAATTATTGCCCTTTCCGGAATTGTGGTGAAAAACGGAATCGTATTAATGGATTTCTTTGTGTTATTGATGGATGAAAAAGTGAGTGAAAACAAGCAAACATCGCACGATGATTTAACCATAGCTGAAATTAAAGACGTAATTATCCAATCAGGAAAATCTCGTTTACGACCAGTTCTGTTAACGGCATTAACGGCAATTTTAGGATTGATTCCTTTGGCAATCGGTTTGAATTTTGACTTCTTCTCGTTGGTAACCAATTTAAATCCGCACATTTATGTAGGAGGTGACAACGTGGTTTTCTGGGGCCCATTGGCATGGACCATTATCTTCGGATTGACATACGCTACGGTACTAACTTTAGTGATGGTTCCTGTGATGTTCTACTTAGTGAAAAGAACTAAGTATTGGTTGCGCGACAGAAGAGTAGCCAACGGAAATTAAATATAAATGAATCAAATCCCTGTTGAAAAACGGGGATTTTTTTTGGTTTTTTATAGCCCGGATAGAAGGGAAAATCCCGCGCTTTTTAGCGAGGATTTGGAAGGATAGCCGGAAGAGCTCCTAATAAAAAGTCAAAAGATTTCGAATACAGAAAATATAATTGTTAATTTGTGTCATCAAATTTAGAAACGCATGTTGAAAAACAAAATCAGGTATATTTTTATTTTATTAGCGCTGACTGTTATTGGTTGCGCTAAACGCGGCTATATTACCGGCGGATTAAAAGATACTATTGCCCCTGTTTTGAAAGCGAGTTTTCCGAAAAATTTAAGCGTAAATTTTAAAGGGAAGGAAATAAATTTGACGTTTGACGAATATGTAAAATTGAAAAACCTAAACAAACAGCTGATTGTTTCGCCTCCCATGAAATACAATCCTGAGGTTTCACCAATGACTCCAAGCAAAATAATAAACATCAAAATTAAAGATACCTTACAAGAAAATACGACTTATAGTTTCAATTTTGGACAGAGTATTGAAGACAATAATGAAGGGAATCCCTACAACCAATTCAAGTATATTTTTTCTACGGGCAGCTACATCGACTCGTTGAAAGTAGGCGGAACAATTAAAGATGCGTTGAATAAAAAAGAAGACTCGTTTGTATCGGTGATGTTGTATGAGGTGAATGATAAATTTACTGATTCGGTGGTTTATAAAAGTGTTCCAAGGTATATTACCAATACATTGGACAGTTTGAAAACCTTTAAAATTGAGAATGTAAAAGCGGGGAAATACCTTTTGGTGGCAATGAAAGACGCCAATAGTAACAACAAATTTAATCCTAAAGACGATAAAATTGGGTTCAGAAAAAAGTTGGTTACTCTACCAAATGACAGCCTATTTGAATTGAAATTATTCAAGGAAGTTTTGGCTTTTAAAACGGTAAAACCTTTTCAAACGACCGGAAATAAATTGATTTTGGGTTATGAAGGGGATCTGAAAAACATGAAAGTGGTACTTAAAAAAGGGAATGAAGTTATTCCAACTATTGTAACCCAATTTCCAACTAAAGATTCCGTACAAGTTTGGTATAAACCTATAAAAGCCGATTCTTTAAGTTTGGCTGTTGCCAATGGGAATTACAATAAATCGTATACTTTCAAGAAAACGGAACAAAAGAAAGACTCCTTGAGTTTTTCTCCAAAAACAAGCTTGGGGTTGTCGAAATTAGATCAATTTACAATTTCTTCCTCTCGCCCTTTAGTGAAATTTGACCAATCAAAAATTAGGGTTACCGATAAAGATTCTGTGAATGTAAAGTTCACTACAAGTTATGATATTAACTCGCAAGAATTAAAATTTGATATTCCAAAAGAGCCATTGCAAACGTATCAATTTCATTTACTGCCCGGCGCTTTAACCGATTATATCGATCAGAAAAACGATACGTTATCCTATAAAGTAACTACTAGAAATACTACCGATTACGGAAACTTACGAGTGAATTTAACCAATGTAAAACAGTTTCCGGTTATTGTGCAATTGACCAATGAAAAAGGGGATGTTATTGCTTCAGAATTTTTAGACAAAGTCAATTTCGTAGATTTTATGTTTTTAGAACCCTCAAAATATACCCTTCGCGTGATTTATGATGCCAATGGAAATAAGGAATGGGATTCCGGGAATTTCTTAGAAAGACGACAACCCGAAGAAGTCATTTATTTCCCAAAAGAAATTGATGTTCGCAGCAATTGGGATGTAGATCAATCTTTTGATTTATCCAGATAAGCTACATTGTAAAGGCATCACGATCGTTCAAAAATCCAAACTTTTGACGCGTTGCTTCTAAAGTATTTTTGTTTAAAGTGGTAATAAATACCCCTTCGATTTCTTGAGGTGCAATCAGGTAATTTCCTAATTCATCGATCACTTGAGAATGTCCCGGATAATCGTGTTTGTTGGGATCTTCGCCTATTCTATTTACTCCAATAGTATAACACATGTTTTCAATTGCGCGTGCTTTGAGTAGTGCGTCCCAAGCGTTGATTCTAGGTTTTGGCCAATTGGCAACATAAATTAGTACATCATACTCTTCGGTATTTCTTGCAAATACTGGAAAGCGCAAATCGTAGCAAATAAGGGGACAAATTTTAAGCCCTTGATATTCGAATACAAGCTTTTGGGTTCCAGAAGTGTAGGCTTTATCTTCACCCGCAAGGGTAAACAAGTGTTTTTTATCGTAGGTTTTAATTGCTCCAGAGGGGAAAACAAACACCAACCGATTATAGAAATTTCCCTTTTCTTCAATCACCAAACTTCCGGTAATGGCAGCGTTTTTGGCTTTCGCCAATACTTGTAACCACAAAACGGTTTCCCCTTGCATCGATTCGGCAACGGCTTTTGGATTCATGGTAAACCCGGAGGTAAACATTTCAGGAAGGACAATCAAATCGATAGTTTCTTTAATGGAATTGATTTTGTCTTCGAAATAATTCCGATTTTGTTTTGGGTTTTCCCAAACTAACGGCGCTTGGATTAAGGCAACTTTCATGGTTGATTTACTTAATCGTTATTTCATCGATGAAAATAAACGCATCACCACCAGCACCGAGATGCCAATCGGGAAGTTTTCCAAAATTGTAGGCTTTCACTTTAATGTATTTTGCTTTAAGTTCTTGAGGCGATTGGTATTCGAAATTTTCAATTTTGTTCCCTTCGGTTTTTGGACTAATGGAATTATTTACACTTCCTACCAAGGTGAAATTCACGTTATCATTCGACACATAATAGTCGACTTTCGTTGGCATTAAAATCCACGAGCCCGAATCTTGCAGAAAAGTGGCGCTGAAATTCGAAACGTTTTTCTCGGTTTGCAAATTAATTATCGCTTCAAAATCTTGACTTTGATACCCTTGCCACTCGCCTTTTCTCCAGTTTTCAGTTCCGTTAATCCCGTCTATAATTCCTTCATCGCCACCGGCAGTATATTGCGGATTGTATTTCGATTTTATCTCGATGGAAAAATTGGACGGTTTTTTGTAGAATTGGGCGGAGACGATGGCACTATTGCCGTTTTCATTCTGAGATTTGGCCAGAATCTCCGTATTGGATTCAATAATTATTTGTCCTTTATATGCTTCCCAAATTTTAGCCGATTTGGATTCATTATTTCTTTCAATATAATAGTATAATTTATCTGTTGGATTTTGTGATACAATATCAATCGCCATTTTATCTTTAAACGCTTTGCCTTCGGCTTGAATTAATGGAACAGGAACGATTTCATTATAGGAATATCCAACTGCAACATCCTTATAATTGCTATTTATTCCAAAATTATCCATCGCTCTAACAGGCATTTTTTTGAAAATTTCTTGAGTTGTTTTGTCTTCAAAATTAACTTTGATAGAATCAAAACTAGATTGCGTTACGCTCCATTCAGGTATTCCAGGGGTTACGGCATAAATTCCCATAGAACTCAACACATACCAAGCGCTCATTTGTCCGCAATCTTCATTTCCTATTAATCCGTCTGGGGCATTTTTATAGAAATTATCTAAAATGAAATGTACTTTTTCAGTGGTTTTTTCTGGCTTCCCAACGTAATTGTACAAATACGCCATGTGATGACTCGGCTCATTTCCGTGAGCATATTGACCAATTAATCCCGTAACATCGGCTTGCTCGCGACCCGTAGTTTTACTTTCGCTGTTGAACATTTCGTCGAGTTTGGCTTCAAATTTTGCTGCTCCGCCATAGGCTTCAATCATCCCAGGAATGTCTTGAGGTACGAAAAACGAATATTGCCACGAATTGCCTTCGGTAAAATTATTATTGATTTCTCTTGGATCGAAGGGCTTGTTCCAACCTCCATTTTTCTTTGGTCGCATGAAACCGGTATTCCAATCGAAGACATTTTTCCAACTTTGAGATCGTTTCATGTAATAATTGTGTGCCTCTTTTTTATTCAAAATTTCAGCCATTTGGGCAATACACCAATCGTCATAAGCATATTCCAATGTTTTTGAAACGCTTTCGTGTTCGTCGTCCATCGAAATAAAACCTTGTTTTTTATAGGCGTCCAATCCTAAATGGTCCAATGTTGCCGAATGATGAGCCGCTTCAAAACATTTTTCGTAGTCAAATCCTTTGATGCCTTTTGCCATCGCATCAGCCATCACTGAAACGGAGTGGTAGCCAATCATACAATCGGTTTCATTGGAGGCCAATTCCCAAACGGGTAACCTGCCACCTTGTTCATATTGTTTTAAAAACGTATTGATAAAATCGGCAGTCCGTTTTTTGTCAATCAACGTGTAAAGTGGATGTGCGGCACGAAACGTATCCCAAAGTGAAAACACTGAATAGTAATCAAATCCTTCGGCAACGTGAATTTTGTTGTCTCTTCCTCGGTATTTTTTATCCAAATCCTGCGCAATATTGGGCTGCATCATCGTGTGATACAAGGCAGTGTAGAAAACAGTTTTTTTATCTTTATTGTCGGATGTAATTTGGATTTTTGACAATTCTGAATTCCATTTTTGCTCCGCTTCTTTTTTTACTTTTTCAAAATCCCAGCCTTTAATTTCGGAACTATTCCCTTTTGCTCCTTCAAAACCGGTTGGCGATAGCGAGACTTTTACCAAAATTTTTTCGCCTTTTTTGACTTGTTTGGAAAAGGAACAAGCCAAAATTTCTCCAGTCATAA
>Ga0315908_10002864_pt1 | contig 12542 bp, 10 predicted proteins | sample LakEriMetagenome_12_FD_203520 | JGI IMG/M metagenome (GOLD analysis project Ga0315908, IMG submission 203520) | Freshwater fungal communities from buoy surface, Lake Erie, Ohio, United States - Buoy 4 MA124 | ecosystem: Environmental > Aquatic > Freshwater > Lake > Lake biofilm | place: USA...
GCGCCGATCTGCACCGATTTATCACCAATGGCCTTCGGGTGTTCCTGAAAGCCTATTCCACCGATCCCGGCCAAGATCTGGCCCAACTTCAGGCCCTTGCCGCCGAGGGCCCAACACCACGGGGACACCATGACTGACACTGCGCCTGATATCGCCCACCTGAACGCCTATATGGACGACGCAACCAGCCGCTTTGCCACCGTGGCCCTTGTGGATACCAACGGGCTTTTGCGCGGGCAGATGGTGTCGGTCTCCAGCCTGAAGGGCATCTTGAACAACGGCATGGGCATGGCGCCCGCGCAACTCGCGCTCGACCCGACTGATGAGATGCTGGAAATGCCCGGCGTCACCGATGGCACAGGCGATTTTCACGACGACCCCTTGATCGTTGATCCGACCAGCGCGCGCCGCATCCCTTGGGCCAAGCCCGGCCATGACCTTTTGGTTCTGACCAACTATTCCGGCGACACCGCCCAGATCTGCCCGCGCTCGATCCTGAAATCGGTGCTGGACCGGGCCGCCGCCCACGGCTTGCACCCGAAATACGGGATGGAGTTGGAATACACCCTTTTCGACGAAACCCCGGAATCGGCGCGCGACAAGGGGTATCGCAACCTCAAAACCGCCACCATGCACCCGAGCCACGATCTGGTGTTGTATCAGACCGTGCAAACTGAATGGTATGAGGCGGTTTCGGCCATGTGCGAACCCCTGAAGATCGATCTGGCCAAGATGCACGAAGAAATCGGCGGCGGGTTCCTTGAGGCCTGCATCGGCGCGGGCCAAGGGTTGGAGCCTGCCGATCAACTCGTGCTGTTGAAGAACTTCATCCGCGCGCTGGCGTTGCGGCAGGGCCGGTCGGTCACCTTCATGCCGCGCTGGACCGAAACGGCGGACAGCCAATCCATTCACCTGCACATCTCGATGAAGGATGCAGCCGGCAAGACCTTGTTCCACGATCCGAAGGCCGAGCAGGGTATCAGCCAGACCTTCCGCCATTTCTTGGGGGGCCTGCAGAAATACATCGGGGATCTGAGCCTTGTGTTCCTGCCCACCGTCAACAGCTATCGCCGCTTTGCGCCGGGCACCTTTGCGCCGCCCGGCCTGACATGGGGCTATGAAAACCGCACGACCTGCTTCCGGGTCGTCGGCCATGATGCGGGGTCGTTGCGGGTGGAAAACCGCCTGCCGGGGGCGGATACCAACCCCTATCTGACGGCTGCCGCCACCATCGCCGCGGGCGTTGCGGGCATCCTTGAGCAGATCGAACCGCAGGCGGAGGTCAAGGGCAACGGCCACGCCAACCCGCAGGAAGGGGCCGACTATGCCCGCTCGATGCCCGAGGCGATTGCCCGGCTGCGCGGGTCGGATTTTGCGCGCGACTGGTTGGGCAGCCGGTTTGTCGATGCCTTCTCGGCCACCCGCCAAAGCCAGCACGACCAATTTGCCAAAAAGGTGCCCGACGTCGAACTGCAACGCTTCTTCGATCTGGGCTAAGGGCATGGACCTGCGCCAGTCCTTTGTCGAAGGCATGGCCCGCGCGACCACCTTCGTGTCGGTCATCACCACCGACGGGCCGGGCGGACAACATGGCGTCACAGTATCGTCCATGACCTCGGTCTCGGCCGATGGTGAGGCGCCTTCGCTTTTGGTCTGCATCCACCACAAAAGCCCGGCCGTCGCCGCCATCCTTCAAAACGGAGCCTTCTGCGTCAATCTTCTGAACGCAGGCCAACAGGCCCTGTCCGACATCTTCGCGGGACGCGCCCCCTCAGATCTGGCGCGGTTTGACCGGGTCGACTGGCAGGCAGGGCAGGGCGGTCAGCCTGTGCTGGCGGGGGCTGCGGCAAACTTTGAATGCACGCTCAAGTCCACGCTTTTGTGGGAAACCCACCATGTGCTGATCGGGCAGGTCGGCGCGGTGCATCTGTCGGACAACCCCGACGCGCTGCTCTATGGCCAGCGCAGCTATCGCCGGGCGGTTGGCATGGATGAGCGGGCCTGAGTGGCACAGCCCATCCAGTGGACCGTTCGGACCTACCATCGCCGCACGCTGCGAATCACTCGTCAGGCAAACAGATCCTCCCCAAACAGCCTCGCAGGCCGGTCAAAATGGCAAGCACTGCCTGCTCGCTGGGAAATGAACGGGATTTTGGCGGCATCCTGTTGACAGAGACGGCCCGTAAGTGCCTAATCTGGCGTTATCATTGGGCTTTGGCTGGCACTGTCACAAACTTGTCAGGCAAAGGCCTTATGTCGTGTAAAATGACGAGTGTGGCATTGCCGTTCTCGCAAAACCTTCCGGATGACCGGAACAACCCAGGGAGACCTACGTGACCAAAACCCTCTCCAATCTCAACCGCCGCAGCTTCCTCAAGCGCAGCGCAGCTGGTGCTGGCGCTCTTGCCGCTCCGGCGCTGATCTCGTCCAAGGCACTTGCCTCGTCGGGCGAAATCAACTTCGTTGGCTGGGCGGGCTATCCCGGCCTGACCGAAAAAGTGTTTCCCGCCTTTGAAGCCGCAACCGGCATCAAGGTGAACTTCAAAGAACTTCCCGACCAGGACACCATGTTCGGCGAAGCCAAGGTTGCTCTGGAAGCTGGCGGCATCGACATCATCGAGCCGACCATCGACCGCGTCGGCGCTTGGGACTCGAACGGCCTTCTGGGCGCGTTCGACGAATCGAAACTGGCCATGGACAACTACCTGCCGGGCCTCGCTGATGGCAACGCAGGTGAGCGTTCGCGTCCGGGCGGCGCGCTGAAGTATGTGCCCTCGACCTGGGGCACCGAATCGCTGGTCGTGAACTCGGCCGACGCCAAGCTGTCGACCCCGCCGTCGCTGGGCGATCTGTTCAATGCCGAAAACGCAGCTGTGCTGCGCCCGCACTCGGCTCTGGCTGCAATGGGCCGCTACCTTGACGCGACCGGCCAACTGCCGCGTCCGTGGATGGATGGCTACACCGACATGGCCGCTATGGCCGAGCTGTGGGACATCGCGCTGGCCAAAGCAATCGAAGCCAAGGGCAACGTCGTTCAGTGGTGGTCGGGCGAAAACGAGGCCAACGCTGGCTTCACCGCCAACGGCGCCACGATCGGCCTGTGCTGGGATTCGACCGGCTTCAACCTGCGCAATGACGGCCATGCCTATCTCGCACCGGTCGAAGGTGCGTTCGCTTGGCACCAGGGCTTCGTCATGATGAAGAACGCCGCCAACGTCGACCAGGCGCATGAATTCGTCAAGTTCGTCTCGACCGCCGAAGGCGCAGCTGGCTGGGCAACCGCCTTCTCGTCGAACCCGGTGGGCAAGGGCGCAGCCGAGCTCATGGATCCGGAAGTGTCGAAGTACTACAACGGCACCTTCAACGACGAAGCACTTGCCAAGCTGTGGTGGTGGCCCGACCAGTCGGCCGACTTCCTCGCCAAGCGCGCGGAATACGCAGACAAGTACAAGGCCGCCTAATAGGCGCTGCCAGAAGGGGACGCCGGGCCGAAACGCCCGGCGTCTTTTTTTTCTGCAAGGGCGTCGTTGCTGGACTAAGTGCGGCGTTGAACTGGCTATATCGCTTGCACAGGACATCGGGCCTGTTAGGCTGCGACAAAACAAGAATGACAGGGAGAGAGACGATCCATGAGTGCAGGGATTGATCTTGAAAACGTGTGCTGTGACTTCGGAACCTTCCGCGCGGTGGACAATGCCAATGTTTCCATCAAGCCGGGCGAGTTCTTTTCGTTTCTGGGCCCCTCAGGCTGTGGCAAGACCACGATCCTGCGGATGATTTCGGGCTTTATTGACCCGACCCATGGCCAGATCAAAATCGGCGGCAAGGACATGAAGGGCCAGCGCCCGAACCAGCGCCCAACGGCGCTGATTTTCCAAAACCTCGCGCTGTTCCCCTTGATGCCCATTTGGGAAAACATCGCCTTTGGTCTGGAAATGCGCGGGGTCGACAAGGCCACTCGCCGTGCCAAGGCCGAAGAGTTGTTGCGCCTTGTGGATCTGCCGGGTGCGGCGGACAAGATGGTGAGCCAGCTGTCAGGTGGCCAAAAGCAGCGCGTGGCGATTGCCCGCGCCTTGGCAGTGGAACCGGCCGTGATGCTTCTGGACGAGCCTCTGTCGGCGCTTGACCTCAAGCTGCGCCAGCATATGCGCGCGGAACTCCGCGCCATTCAAAAGCGCACAGGGGTGACCTTTATCTACATCACCCACGACCAGGGCGAGGCTTTGGCCATGTCCGACCGCGTTGGCGTGATGAGCCAAGGCCGCATCCAGCAAATCGCCGATCCGCGCGACATTTACAACAATCCGGTCAACGGGTTCGTGGCGTCTTTCGTGGGCGAAAACAACATCTTCGAAGGCACAGCTGGCACGGCCGCCGATGGCATGGCCGGTTTTGACACCGCGCATGGATCGTTCCGCGCACGGCTGGCCGCTGATGCGGTGGGCAAGCCCGTCAAGCTTTACGTGCGCCCCGAACACACCACGCTGGCCAAGACCAAGGCCACCGAAAATTCGGTGCCGGTGACCATCACCGAAGTCTCGTTCGAGGGTGCCTTCATCACGGTTCACGGGATCAGCGAAAGCGGCAAGACCATCACTGCCGAAATCCGCAACGACGGCGCGGCCACTGTGCCTGAAGTGGGGGCCAAGCTGCACGCCCGCTTTGACGCCGCCCGCGCCTCGTTGTTGCCTGACGCCAATGTGAGGGCCTGAGCCATGCAGGATCTTCTGCGCCGCTACGGTCCGGGCCTGTCGGGGCTGATCGTGCTTTTGGTGGCCTTTTGGCTGGTGATGCTGGTCATCGTGCCAAACATCACGCTCTTTGAACAGAGCTTCCGGCCCTATCTGCCGGTCGTTGAAATCGGCGGGCCACGTGACACCTACAGCTTCAACAACTACGCCAAAGTCTTTGATGGCAATGTGGAAACCAGCCTGCTGGGGATCACCTTCGAAATTCCGGTCCATGTGAAAACCTTCTCGCAGACCATTTGGTATTCGATGGTCGTGACGGTGATCTGCTTTGCGCTGGCCTACCCGCTGGCCTATTACATGTCGAAGATCGTCGCGCCGAAAACGGTCCCGACGCTGCTTTTGCTGCTTTTCGTGCCGCTGTGGGTCTCTGAGGTGCTGCGCGCCTTTGCGTGGTGGATCATTTTGGCGTTCAAAGGCCCGCTCAATGCCATGCTTCTGGGCCTTGGCCTGATCGAAGACCCGATCCGTTGGACCAATATGGGCTATACGGGCGTCATGGTGGGCTTGGTCTATACCTACGTGCTCTTCATGCTCTTCCCGATCTACAACGCGATTTCGTCGCTCGACACCAACCAGATTGAGGCGGCCGATGACCTTGGCGCGCCGTGGTGGAAGATCCATTGGCGTATCGTGCTGCCCCATGCCAAACCCGGCATCGCCTCGGGCTCGGTCATGGTGTTCATGCTGTCGGCGGGCTCGCTTTTGGTGCCTTCGATCCTTGGCTCCACCACCTCGCAGTGGTTTACCCAAACCATTGACCAGTGGTTCAAGGACGCGCTCGACTGGAACACCGCCAGTGCCTATGCCTTCCTTCTGTTGATCCTGTGCACCGTCTTCGTGTCCATCGCGATGAAGCTGTTCCGGGTCAAACTCTCTGACATCGCGAAATAAGGGAGGGACATCATGCACAAGCTTCGACTGAACCTCGCCCATGCCTATATGGTCTTGTTCCTGCTTTATATGATCGCGCCGCTTGTGGTCATGTCAGGGGCGGCATTTAACGACAGCAAACTGCCCTCGATCGTGCCGTGGAAAGGCTTCACCACCCATTGGTTCGGCGAGATGATCGCCGATCAGCGGATGATGCTGGCCTTTGGCAACAGCCTATGGGTTGCGGTGGCTGTGGCGGTGATCTCGATCCTCGTTGGCACGGCTTCGGCCATTCTCATCAACTCGATCTCGGGCCGGGTGCGCACGGTGGTCTACGGGTTGATGATCTCCACCATCCTGATCCCCGGTGTGGTCATTGGTATTTCAACCATGATCCTGTGGACCAAGATGGGCAATGCGCTGGGGACTGAGTTCTTCCTGTTCAACCCCGGTCTGCATCTGAGCGTGCTGGGGCAGGTCAGCTATATTGCCGCCATGGTGATGCTGTTGGTTTTGGCGCGTCTGCAATCCTTTGATGCGGGTCTGGAAGAGGCTGCGCTGGATCTGGGCGCGAGCCACGGCCAGGTGATGCGCCGCATCCTTCTGCCGCATCTCTATCCGGCAATCCTTGCCGGCGGGGCGGTGGCGTTCTTCCAGTCGATCGAGAACTTCAACGTCACGCAGTTTACCCGTGGCGGGGCCGATACGCTGACGGTCTATGTGTTCTCGAAGGTCCGCGCTGGCATCACGCCGACGATCAACGCGCTGGCCTTCCTGTTGATCCTTGTGACCTTGGCGCTTGCCTTGGTCTATGAGTTCAACCGCCGCCGACTGGCCCGGATCGAGGCCGCGCGTGAGGCGGAAGCCCGCCGCGCGGAGGCGCTGGAAGAGGCGGTCTAAGGCCCTAGGCCTTGAAACTCACGAAGCCGCCGATCCTGCAACGGATCGGCGGCTTTCTTTATTGCGGCTTACACCCGCCAAAGCGGCGCAGTCAGGGGCGCTCGCGCCCCTCTGGTCGGCCAAGAGGCCGCCCATTCACCACTGAGAGTATTTGGGCCAAGATGAAAGGGATGGGGCGTATCAGTGCCGCCCGGTGATCCAGTTGCCCAGCGCTCCAAAGCGCGAGGGCTTGCCGCGCAGCCGCGCCTCGCGGCGGTCGGCCAGCGCCAAGAGCTTGTACATCAGATGAACACCAAGCCAGCGTAAGGGCTCTGGCTCCCATTGCCGCACACGGCGGTTGACCCATGGGTGGCGGGTGATCCGAGTCTCACGGCCCAAGGCGAGATCGGCCAGCGTCCGACCTGCGAGGTTCGAGGTGGAGACCCCGACGCCCACATAGCCCCCCGCCCAGCCGAGGCCGGTGGCGCGGTCCAAGCCCACTGTCGCGCACCAGTCACGCGGCACACCGATGACGCCACACCAGGCGTGGTCGATGGGGTATTTCGCGGCTTCGGGGAAGTGTTCGTGCAGGATGGCTGTCAGGCGGCGGATGGTTTCGGCATCCGGCGCGCCGTTGCGGTCCATTTGGCTGGCGAATTTATAGGGCACACCCCGCGCGCCCACCGTGATGCGGCCCTCGCGCGTGCGCTGGCAATAGCAGTAGGCGTTCTTCATGTCGCCGATCAGCTCATGCCCGTCCCAGCCGATCTTGGCCCAAGCCTCGGGCGGCAAGGGCACTGTGGCGATCTGGGCCGAGTTCAGGGGCAGCCAGTCGCGCTTGTGCCCCTTGATCCCGGCGGTAAACCCTTCGGTGCAGCGCAGGATGATCGGCGCCCGCACCACGCCGCGGTTGGTGGTGACGCGCCCCGCGTCGTAAGAGATCACCTCGGTGCCTTCGACGATGGTTGCGCCCTTGCGTTCAACCGCTTCGGCCAGCCCGCGCACCAGTTTTGCCGGCTGCACCCGCGCCATGCCCGAGACCACCATTGCGCCGAGCACACCCGGAATATGGATGCGCTGCGCCACCTCTTGCGGGGTCAGTTCGCGCGCGCGATGCCCGTCACCCCAAGCGCGGCGATGGGCGATTTCCTCTTTCATGCGCTGCAATTGCGCCGGAGTGGTCGCCACCATCATCTCTTCCGAAGGAATGATGTCAGCGTCAATCCCTTCGGCCGCACAGACTGCCGTGATCTCGGGCACGGTCGCCTCGAGATCCTTGACCATCTCCAGCACCGCCTCACGCGAGGTGGCCGCGGCATAGGCGTCGTGCTTCCACGCGAAGGTGCCCATGCACCACCCGCCATTGCGGCCCGAAGCGCCGAAGCCCGCGAATTCCTTTTCGATCACCAAGACCTTGAGGTCGGGCTTTTCCTGCATGAGATACCAGGCCGTCCAAAGCCCGGTGAACCCTGCGCCAATGATTGCCACATCGACCGAGGTTTCCCCTGACAGTGCCGGGCGGCGGGTTTCGGGCAGACCCATGTCGGCATACCAAAAGCTGACGTCACCGATCTTCATGCCTGTTCTCCGCGTGTCATGTGCTCAAGACGGTTTCGGCCAAAGCCGTCACCGCCCATTCGGCCAAAGCCAATGCCCCTTCAAACCAGCCTTGCTGTGCCGACGCAATATCCGATCCGGCACAGGCGATGCGGCCAAAGGGGCCGCAAGGATGCGCCGCGCCGAGATCAGGCAGCCCGCCGCCCAAGATCACGACATTGGACATGCTAGAGATACCAGTCATATTCGCGCGGCAGCACCTCGGCCAGAAAGGCCTCAAACTCGGATCGTTTGATCGCCGCATAGGCCGCTGGATAGCGCGGTCCGAAATACTCGGCCATCAGGGCCGATGCTTCCAGCCGGTCGAGCGCGGTCCACAGGCGTAAGGGCATCTCGGGGTCGGCCTCTTCGCCCGCATTGCCGGTCGAAGGTGGGGTGGGCGCCAGCTTGTTGGCAATCCCATGATGGACCCCCGCCAGCATCGCCGCCATGACGAGATAGGGGTTGGCATCGGCCCCTGCGATACGATGCTCAATCCGCCGCGCCCGACCGCCGCCCATTGGCACGCGGAACGAGACTGAGCGGTTGTTGATCCCCCAGCTTGTGTTCACCGGCACGAACTGATTGGCGGCAAAGCGGCGGTAGGCGTTGATGTTGGGCGCAAAAAATCCCATTGCGTCATAGGTGGTGGCCTGCAGCCCTGCAATCGCATGGCCGAGCATCCGGTCGCCATCCGGCGTTGTTTCGTCAAAGACATTCCGCCCTGCCGCGTCGATTAGGCTGGCGTGTATATGCAGCCCCGATCCGGATTGATCGGCAAAGGGCTTGGACATAAAGGTCGCCTCCAGCCCATGCTTGGCGGCCACCCCCTTAACGATCCGGCGCAGCATCAGCGCATGGTCGCAAGCGAGCACCGGGTCATCCAGATGGGCAAGGTTCACCTCGAACTGCGCCCCGCCATATTCCGCCGTGGCCGCGCCCGCAGGCACGCCTTGGGCGATGCAGGCCGCATCAATCTCGGCCAAGATCCCGGCCCATTCATCCAGCTTGTCAAAGGCCAGAACCCGTGGTGCCTCGGGCGCGCGGCCCGACCGGGCGGGCAGAGCAGGAGAGATGCGCCCCTTGTCGTCGCGCTTAGGGTCGACGAAGTAGAATTCCAACTCATTGGCTACAACGGGCCGCAGACCCAATTCGGCAAAGCGCGCCACCACCGATTGCAAGATCGCACGCGGATCAAACCACCACGCGGCCTCGCCCTCGGGCGGGGCGGGCGCGATCTGCACCTGCGCTGTCGGCACTTCGGCCCAAGGCACAGGCACCAAGGTGCCGGGCAGGGGGTAGCTGGTGGCGTCCGGGTCGCCATCGGAAAAGCCGATGCCGTTCACATCCCAGCAGGTACCCAAGGCGTCCAGCGTGGTGATCCCAGCGCAGAACGCTACACCTGTGGACCACAGCTTTTCCGCATCGCGCACCGGCACCCTTTTGCCAATCGCCGTGCCGCAGAGATCATAGAGCACCGCATCGACAAAACGCGTCTCGGGGTGGCGGGCCAGATAGGCGACAAGCTCGGCAGGGGCGGTCATGGGCGGTAGCTTTCGTGCAGGTTTCCACCGCTACCCTTGCAGTTTTATGCAGCTTTTCAAGCCAGAATGACGCAGAATATGATCAAAAGTATTTGCCCTTTCCCGTTTCCAATCCTGGTGCCACATGCCCATGACCCGCCGCAATCTCTTGGCCAGTATCGCCGCCCTGGCCGCCATACCCGCCCGCGCCAGCAGTTCTTCGGTGCTTGTCATCGGGGCCGGGCTTGCCGGGCTGTCTGCCGCCCGCGATCTGCAATCTGCGGGGGCCAAAGTCACGGTGCTTGAGGCCCGTGACCGGATTGGCGGCCGCATCTGGACCTCGCGGGCTTGGGCCGACATGCCGATGGACATGGGGGCAAGCTCGATTCACGGCGTCACCGGTAACCCGCTGACAGGTTTGGCCAATCAGGCCGGGGCTGTGGCGCGGCCAACTTCGTACGACAGCGCCATGGCGCTGGATGGACAAGGCCGCGAGGCGGATTTTTCCCCCGCCTATGCCCTTGCGGAACAGACCATCCGCGCCGCCCGCGCCAAGGCTGAAATCCGCGACATTGACCAGTCACTGAAGGCAGCGATCCTTGCCACCCCGTCATGGGCAGAGGCCGATGAACCCACCCGCCGCCTGATCCGACATGTCGTCAATGGCAGCGTCGAGGCGGAATATGGTGGCGCTTGGGATGAGGTCTCGGCCTGGTATTATGACGAGGCGGCGGAGTTTGGCGGCGGTGACATGCTTTTTCCGAAAGGTTTTGACCAGATCACCGATCACCTTGCTAAGGGTCTGACCATCCGCACCAGGGCGGTTGTGGCCTCGGTGGTCCAAGCAGGGGCTGGCGTGCAGGTCACGCTGACCGATGGGGAGGTCTTGCAGGCCGATCATGTGGTCGTCACCGTGCCTTTGGGCGTGCTTAAGTCCGGCGACATCGCCTTTGATCCGCCGCTTGCCCCGGCCCGCCGGGCCGCGATCAAAACCCTTGGCATGGGGCTTTTGAACAAATGCTGGTTGCGCTTTGACCGCATTGCATGGCCCGCCGATGTGGATTGGATCGAATGGCTGGCGCCGAAAGACGGCATCTGGTCGCAATGGGTCAGCCTTGCTCAATCCACAGGCGCGCCGGTGCTTTTGGCCTTTCACGCAGGGGATCAGGCGCGGCAGATGGAACGGCTCAGCGATGCCGAGATGGTCGCCGAGGCCCATGCGGCGCTGAAAACCATGTTTGGCAGCGATTTCCCCGCGCCGATTGCGGCGCAGATCACCCGCTGGTCACAAGACCCGTTCACCCAAGGCGCCTATTCCTTCAACGCCACCGGAACCACGCCAGACACCCGCACAGCCCTTGCCGGGGCCGATTGGGAGGGGCGGCTGATCTTTGCGGGCGAGGCTTGCGAGCCTGACTATTGGGGCACCGCCCATGGCGCGCTTTTGTCAGGCCGGACGGCAGCGGCCCAGATCACGGGTTGATCTCACCCGTCAGCCAAGTGCGAAAACTGACGAGTGGCGCGCGGGCCGGGCTCTCCTTCGGCCAGACCAGATGGTAGCTTCCAGCCGAGGCAATTGGCCCGCCAAAGATCGGCACCAAGCGGCCCGCCTCGAGATCGCGCTCGATTAGGAAGGTCGGCATCAGGGCTGCGCCCAGCCCATGGATCGCGCCCTGCATCATGGTGGCGAACTGGTCAAACAGCATCGCCGGGGGGCGCAGACCGGGCAGCCCGTGATGGGCGAGCCAGCGGCCCCAATCCCCGGTGCGGCTTTCCAATTGCAACAGGGGAAGCGTGAGCACATCCTCCGCCCGGGGCAGGGTGGCCGCCACCAGCGCGGGGGCGGCCACCGCCAGCATCTCTTCTTGCATCAAAGGCAGATACTCCACCCCCGGCCAGTCCTGCCGTCCGTAATGGATCGCCGCGTCAAACTGCGTGGTCTCAAAGGCAAAGGGCTTCAACCGCGTGGACAGGTTCACCGTCACCTCGGGATGCTGGCCCGCAAAGCGCGCCAGACGCGGGGCCAGCCAATGCATGCCAAAAGCAGGCAGAATGGCCAAGTTCAGCGCCCCGCCCCCCGGATTGGCCCGCAAGGTCAGCGTCGCCTGACCAATCCCCTGCAGCATCCGCCGCACCTCGCGGCAATAGTCCCGCGCCCCTTGGGTCAGCCGCAACCGGTGCTTCTCGCGGATGAAGAGCGCAACACCCAATTGCCCCTCCAAAACCTGCAACTGTCGGCTGACCGCGCCTTGGGTCAGGTTCAACTCCTCAGCCGCCGCCGAGGCGCTGCCCAGACGGTCCACCGCCTCCAAGGCCAAGAGCGAGGGCATGGAAGGCAGATAGCGACGCGAAACCAGCATATGAGTTTTCCTCATGAAATCCTGTCCCTGTTTCGCTAGTTGCCTGCGCAGATTCGTGCAATAGACTTGCGCAAAGCTCATGCTGTTTCAGGAGATGTACCGATGCTCGACACCCCCAAGCTGAAAGCCAAGGATGCCCCCGATCTGGGCGGGTTTGATTGGGAAGACCCCTTCCGCCTGAACGACCAGCTGACCGACGAAGAGCGTATGCTGCGCGACGCCGCGCGCGCCTATGCCCAAGACAAGCTGCAACCCCGTGTCATCAAGGCGTTTCGTGAGGAATCCTCCGATCCCTCGATCTTCCGTGAAATGGGTGAGATGGGCCTGCTGGGCGTCACGGTGCCCGAGGAATACGGCGGGCTGGGCGCGTCTTACGTCGCCTATGGCCTGATCGCGCGCGAGGTTGAGCGCGTCGACAGCGGCTATCGGTCGATGATGTCGGTGCAATCCTCGCTCGTCATGTATCCGATCTACGCTTATGGCACCGAGGCGCAGCGCCAGAAGTTCCTGCCGAAACTCGCCACTGGCGAATGGATCGGCTGTTTTGGCCTGACCGAACCCGA
>Ga0315908_10002865_pt1 | contig 12538 bp, 12 predicted proteins | sample LakEriMetagenome_12_FD_203520 | JGI IMG/M metagenome (GOLD analysis project Ga0315908, IMG submission 203520) | Freshwater fungal communities from buoy surface, Lake Erie, Ohio, United States - Buoy 4 MA124 | ecosystem: Environmental > Aquatic > Freshwater > Lake > Lake biofilm | place: USA...
TGGATGTGGACCTTGATAAGACCTATACCATGACCTTCCGTTATATCAATTGGGAAGAAGGATTATATTGGAGAAGCAACAAATTCGATCCCAGCAATATCCATACCAGCTGGACAGGAGTAGAATTGGCCAATACTGCCTCCAATCGGAAATTATTGGTTTCAGGCGGATTGTATACCCGTTCTTTCAGGACAATCATGCCCTTGGTCAACATCAATATCAACAGAGGCATTAACATCAGCACCAGCTACGAAATGCCCCTGAGCCCAGCCAGGTATGGCTCCTATACTGCCAAGCGTTTTGAAATCAGCCTGCATTTTATGCAGTTTAATCCTGATTGGGAGTATTGATGGCAGAACAGCCAAAATCATCATTTTATATCTAACGTGGAAAATATATCTTTTCTTATGAATATTTCTTTCAAAAAGTATTTTGCCTCCATCCTCTTTTTTTCAGCCATTTTCATGGGTTTTGATTCATTTGCGCAAGACGTACCGCCAACTGTGATGGTACAGGTACAGGCAATGTTGAAAAGCAAGGGTTTGAATGAAGAGGATGTAAAGTCCAGACTCAGGAGCAAAGGCTTGGATGTAGATAAAATGAGCCAGGAGGAGTTGATTAAAAATCAAAAAGCCATTGAGCAGACTGTAGCGGAGATGGAGGCGGAGAAAAATAAAAATCAGCCTTCTCAAGCGGGTGCAGGGGCATCCAGTAGTTCCACTCAAGGGGTTACCCCAGTAGCGAAACCCACCACAGAAACTGTAGTTGTGGACAATATTCCTGTTGAGGTTTCGAAAAAAGAGATTGCTTCAGAGGCTTTGCAAGCTGCAACTGCCGGTACTTTACCCCCGTCTCAAATTTATGGGCATAAGATATTCAGAGAAAAAAGTTTAGAAGTATACAGGGTTTCCAAAGATGCAAGCCCGCCAGACAATTACGTGCTGTCTGCAGGAGATAAAATCAATATCCTGATCTTTGGCCGCTCTCAAGCGGATTTGAGTTTTGAAATCAATACTGCTGGGTTTATACAACCTGCCAAAATGCCTAAAATATTTTTAAGTGGCTTGACGCTTAAGCAAGCCAAGGAAATGTTGCTTGCAAAATTTGCAACCTACTATGTGTTTGAAGCCGGTCAGTTTGCCTTGACCTTGAACACCTCGAGAACGCTTACTGTGAATGTATTTGGGGAAGTGGAAAGGGCAGGGTCATTTACAACATCTGCACTCAATACCGCATTGGGAGCGCTGGCATCTTCTGGTGGGCCTACAGAAATTGGCTCTGTGAGAAATATTCAAATCATTCGCGGATCTACAAGAAAGACGCTGGATGTATATGCCTTTATGAGGGATCCAGCCATTCAGTTTGATTTTTATTTGCAAAACAATGATATCCTTTATGTTCCTTCCTCAGAAAAGTTGGTTAGTTTGGAAGGGGCTGTCAAGCGTCCCATGCGTTATGAATTAAAGGCCAAAGAGGGGCTGAAGGAATTGCTTGAGTATGCTGGCGGGCTAAAAGTTGATGCCTATACTGAGTTGATGCAGATCCAGCGGATTGAGAACAATAAAGTTGTCCTCTACGACTACAACCTATCTGAGATATTGAGCAATAAAAAAACCATTACAATAGAAAATGGGGATGTGGTCAGAATCAGGTCCATCAATTCACCTTTGAAATCTTTTGTAATGGTAACAGGAGCCGTTCTATACTCTGGTGTTTATGAACTTAAAGATGCGCCAACTGTCAAGTCATTGTTGGAAAAATCCAAACTTAAACCTGAAGCAAAAAAAGACAAGGCTTTTATTTTGAGAAAGAGGTTGGACCAGACCATTGAGGTAATCGAAGTTCAACTCGATGATGTAATGAATGGCAAACAAATGGACCTTGTTTTACAGGAGCAGGATGAGCTGTTGGTTTATGAACAGTCAAAGTTTGTTGACCAGTTTGGAATTGCTGTTGTTGGAGAGGTGAGGGTACCGTTTGAGCGATCTTTTGCTTATGACAAGGGGCTGACCATTAAGGAGGCCATTGTACTTGCTGGTGGTTTAAAGCCAGAAGCTTCAACTACTGGTTACATTTTCCGAAATAATCCTTTTAATGCAAAACGAACACAATATTTAACGGTTGATGTCAATGAACAAAATCAAGAAAGATTGCTTCCTGGTGATACTCTATTGGTTTTGAACAAAAATAATTTTGTTTTAGAGACTTCTGTTTCCATTAGTGGGGATGTAAATAAGCCTACTACCCTTCGGTTTGACAGCAGTCTGTCTATAAAAGACTTGATCAATCTGGCAGGAGGTTTGACCATTTCATCCAATCCTTCTTATGCTGAGGTGTTCAGGCTTAATTTTCCAGTAGGGCAAGCTCCTTCAAGGGATTTGTTAAAAGTTGATCTTAATGCATCATTTGAACCCACTTCGTCTAATTTTGGATTGCAGCCCTTTGATATTGTTATAATCAGAAAAACACCAGACTTCAATTTGCAAGAAACTGTTTCTATCAGTGGTGAAGTTAAAAAGCAAGGTCCTTTCGTTGTCAAATCAAGATCATATTCTTTCACCGATCTCATCGCTGATGCGGGTGGGTTCAATCAAAATGCAGATGTCTACAATACGAGTTTGATTCGTTATTCGGGTGAAGAGGGGATCATCTCCTTTAATGCATTGGATGCAATGAATAACAAAGATGTTCAGAAAAAAAATCCTATTTTGCTAGATGGTGATTATGTAGTTGTTCCCCGTTTGAATAATATTGTCACTATCCAAACTGCAGGTACAAATTATTTGTTGAGTGAAGGGCAGACCAATCTTAAAGTGACATTTCAAGGTAGGGCATCATCAAAATGGTATATCAGTAAATTTGCAGGTGGCTTTGAGAATAGGAAAGACATGAATTACATAAAAGTGATTCGCCAGAACGGCATGCAAGAGGGCACTAAACAAGGATTTATTTTTAGAAAACATCCGAAGGTTAATGCTGGTGACCAGATTGTTATCACAAATGGAAAAGATAAAAAAATAAAAAAAGAAGTAAAGCCTTTGGATTGGGACAAGTTGACAACCAAATTGATATCCCTTTTTTCTGTACTTGCACTCATACAAGCATATGTCAAATAATATAACAGATCAAACACCTTTCAATGTTTCAGATTCAATCGCCGAGGATGAATTGACGCTGAAGTATATTGTAAAAAAGATTCTAACTGGCAAGAAACTGTTTGTTAAGCATTTCAAAACAATTGCAGTTTTTTCTGTCTTTGGAGGTATATTGGGTTTTGGGTATGCTTTTTTGAGTAAACCGTTGTATACGGCTAAACTCAGTTTTGTAATGCGTTCCGATGCAACAACTTCCGCTGCATCAGGTTTGGCAGGTTTAAGTTCTTTGCTGGGAAGTGGCACTTCCGCAGCTTCAACGAGTCCATTGGATAGAATCATTGAATTGATTGGTTCAGACCAGATGGTCGGAAAAGCTTTGTTGGCTGAAGGAAGTATTGATGGCAAGCGTGATTTGATGATCAATCATTTCATTCGCATTGCGGATTTGACTACATCTTGGCGTAAAGATACCACTCTGGCAACATTGAAATTTAACATTGGGGATGAATACGGCAAGCTAAATTTTGCTCAGCGAAAAGCAATCAAGGGCATTTCGGCTATGCTTTCAGGTCCTAAGGGAATGTTGAGTAAAAGTTTCGATAAAAAAAGTGGTATCATACAAATGTCATTTGTTTACAGCCATGAGGAGTTGAGTATACAATTAAATAAGGCAATTTACAATGAATTGGTTCATTTCTATACAAATGAATCTATAGCACCTCTTGCATCAAAAGTTGCTATATTACAAACCAAGGTAGATAGTATTCAAGGAGTACTGAACTATACCCAAAATATGTCTGCATTGAAAAATGACCAGGGATTGGGGTTGTTGTTGCAACAAGACAAGGTTATTCAAAAACGCTTGGATATCAAAGAGACGATGTTGACCATGACATATGGTGAATCGCTTAAGAATCTTGAGCAATTGAAATATATGCTTGCTACGACAAGCCCTTCTTTCAGTATAATTGACGAAGCGTTTTCTCCAATTAAACCTCAAGAAAAAAGCAAGTTAATGTTTGGCTTTATCGGGTTTTTTATTTTCGGTGTATTTAGTTTTTTTTATCTTATTGCAAAGAAATGGTTTGATCGGATGATAGATTAGTGTGGCCCAAAGCATAGTTGTCTATTTGTTAATCTCTATAAAAAAATTAAGTCATTGATTATTAGCAATAATTCATATTCAATGTTTTTAGAGGAGTTTCATAAATCATTTAAAATCGAAGTAGTTGGGAAGCAAATAGTTATTCTAAAAATAAATCAAAATAACCAATAAATACATGGAAAAAATCTATTCAAAAATCGAACCAACCAAACTTCTACATTTAATTAATCGATTAAATGAAATTGATGGAAGAACGGATGTTGCACCTGTCGAGGAGTTTCTTCAATTAGCCACGCTGAAAATGAAAAAAGGTCAAACGTTTAAACCTCATAAGCATATAACACTAGTTAAAGAGACGAATATTGCACAAGAAAGTTGGATTGTCATAAAAGGTTCTGTAAAATGTATTTTTTACGATTTAGATGATTCCATTATAGCGGAACCAATTTTATACACTGGCGATTGTTCCATGACATTTCGAGGGGGACATAATTATTTAATACTCGAAGAGGATACAATAGTATATGAGTATAAAACAGGACCTTATTTAGGTCAAGAATTAGATAAAGTATTTTTAAACAACAACATATAGATTAAACAAAATGAAAAAAGCTTTTATCACAGGAATTGCAGGTCAAGATGGAAGTTACTTAGCCGAATATCTTCTTGAATTAGGATATGAAGTCCATGGAATTGTAAGAAGAAATTCTGTACCTGAACATCAACAATCTAGAATTGATTTTGTCAAAGAACATTTACATGTTTATTATGGCGATTTATTAGATGTATCAGGTCTAGAAAGGCTCCTAAAACAAATACAACCAGACGAGATATATAATCTCGGTGCTCAAAGTCATGTTAGAATTAGCTATGACATACCACAATTTACAGTTCAGTCTAATGCTTTAGGTGTGTTAAATATTTTAGAAGCATACAGAAATGCTTGTCCTAATGCAAAATTTTATCAAGCAAGTTCCTCTGAAATGTTTGGTAGTGCTGTAGATGAGGATGGCTTTCAAAGGGAATCGACACCATTTAAGCCCGTAAGCCCTTATGGTTGTTCTAAAGTTTTCGGATTCAATATTGTACATAATTATCGAAAAGCATATAAATTACATGCCTGTAACGGTATTTTATTTAACCATGAATCGCCTAGAAGAGGAAGTAATTTCGTAACTAACAAAGTCGTAAAAGGTGCCGTAATGATTAAAAAGGGGTTATCTAAAAGTCTAGAAATGGGCAACATGGATTCTTTTAGAGATTGGGGTCATTCTAAGGATTACGTAAGAGCAATGCACATGATTGTCAATCACGATGTAGCAGATGATTTTGTTGTATCTACAGGTGAAACTCATTCGGTTCGTGAAATGTGTGATTATGTATTCACAAAATTAGGATTAGATTATAGAGAATTCATCACTCAAAACCCTATATACCTTAGACCTGAAGAATTACCATATCTTAAAGGTGATTGTAGTAAGTTGAAACAAACATTTAACTGGAAACCAGAATACACATTTGAAGCTTTGATGGGTGAAATGATTGAATTTTGGATGGAGAAACTTTAATATATGAATCAGAATATTTTTTTCAATACTAATGAACTAAAGCATTGCGGAAAAAATGTCATTATTGGTAAAACAGTTCGAATAAGATATCCTAATTTGGTATCAATTGGTGATAATTGTATAATTGACGATTTTACATATATATCAACAGAATTAGAACTACAAGGTTATAATCATATATCTAGTGGCTGTATTATAATTGGTGGGCCACATTCAAAATTGATAATGAAACCTTTTTCAACTTTTTCCCCTAATGTTGTAATTGCTGCAGGTTCAGACGATTACTTATCAGGTATTGCAACACCTATGGTTGATATTAAGTTTAAAGGTAATGTTGAATATGGTACTGTTTCAATTGGAAGGCACTCAATTGTAGGTGCAGGATCTGTAATTTTACCAAATATCACAGTTAATGATGGGGCAACGGTTGGGGCTCTCTCTTTAGTAAATAAAGATTTAGATGAGTGGGGTTTATATGTAGGTGTTCCGGTAAAAAAAATTAAAATTAGAGATAAAGAAAAAATTCTAGAACTAGAGAGGCAATTTTATGACAAAAATAAGTAACATGGATTTTATACCGCAAATGGAGCCTTGGTTTGGTTCTGAAGAAAAAATTGCCATGAATGAGTATATGGAAGAGGACGGATGGTTAACTGAATTTAAAAGAACTGCAGAATTTGAGCAAAGAATCGCAAATTACACGGGAGCTAAACATTGTTTTGTTGTAAACAACGGAACAATAAGTCTAACTTTAATGGCAATTGCTGCTGGTATTAAAGCTGGTGATGAAGTCATTGTACCAAATTATACCATGATTGCTACTCCAAACTCCGTTAAAATGTTTGGTGCTGTACCCATTTTTGTAGATGTTGAGCCAGAAACGCTTTGTATGGATATAGAAAGTGCAAAAAAAGCGATAACATCGAAAACAAAAGCAATTCTTTTTGTTAATGCAAATGGAAGAAACCCAAAATTAGGAATAAATCAATTCATACAATTGTGTAATGAAAGTGATTTAGTTTTCTTAGAGGATGCAGCGCAATCATTAGGTTCCTTTTATCCAGATGGTAGACATCAAGGGTCCGTAGGCTTAGCTGGTAGTTTTTCATTTTCTGCCCCTAAAATTATTTCTACAGGTCAGGGAGGAGCGATTATTACAAATGATGATGATATGGCATTTAAACTAAAAAGGCTTAAAGATTTTGGACGTAATGGAGGTGGGAATGATGTTCATGATACTATAGGTTATAATTTTAAATTTACTGAAATGCAAGCTGTTATTGGTAATGAACAAATGAAAAAGTTGCCATGGAGAGTTAATAGAAAGAAGGAAATATATAGTTTGTACAAAGAAAATTTGAAAGGGATTAAGCAACTTAATTTTTTTGAACAAGATCTTGAACATACTGTTCCTTGGTTCAATGATGTGTTAGTTGAAGATCGTGCTTCATTAATAAAATATCTCAGGGAGCATAATATTGGTACTAGAACAATGTATCCGCCAGTTAATCAACAAGTAGCTTACCAAATAGAAGGCTACAATCCAGTATCAGAGATAATTGGGACGAAAGGCCTTTGGCTTCCTTCGGCTTGTCAAATATCGGACGAAGAAGTTATTTATGTTTGTGAAACAATCCATAATTTTTATCATAATTAAAAGGGCATTAAATGAAAGTCTTAATATTAGCAGGCGGATTAGGTTCACGGTTATCCGAAGAAACTAGTTTAAAACCGAAGCCAATGGTTGAAATTGGAGGAAAGCCGATTCTATGGCATATTATGAAGATTTATTCATCTCATGGTTTTAATGATTTTGTCGTGTTATGCGGATATAAAGGATATATGATTAAATCATATTTTGCTAATTATATTAGACACACGGCAGATATGACAATCGATATGGAGAAAGATACCATTGTGTATCATAAATGCCATGCAGAGCCTTGGAAAATTACTTTAGTAGATACTGGCATGGAAACAATGACGGGGGGCAGAATCAAGCGAGTAAAGCAATATATTGGTGATGAAACTTTCATGTTGACTTATGGGGATGGGGTGGCGAATATAAATATCGCAGATTTAGTTGATTTTCATAATAATCATGGCAAATCAATTACTATGTCTTCCGTTCAACCAGAGGGTAGATTTGGTGCGATAGTAATTAATAACGAGTATAAAGTTACAAATTTTAAAGAAAAACCTCGTGGCGATGGAGATTGGATCAACGCAGGATTTTTTGTATGTAATCCCGAGGTATTGGACTATATAGAAGGTGATCATACTTTTTTTGAAAGAGAGCCGTTGGAGAACTTAGCAAAAGACGGAGAACTTTTCACATTTCGTCATACAGGTTTTTGGAAGCCGATGGATACCCTTAGAGATAAAAATGAGTTAGAAGAAATGTGGAATAAAAATTCTGCTCCTTGGAAAACTTGGAAATAGTATAAAGTGAAAATATTAATACATCCGGATGTATTTTTTTCTTCTCATTCAGGAGCGATAGCAGCAAGAGAAGCAGCGAGGCTTTTAGCGCAACAAGGCAATGAAATTGGGATTTATACCTATGATGATGAAAATAAAGCGGTAGCAGATTATCGCTATTTTAAGAGAATCCAATATAAAGGATCTGCTAATTATTTAAGACGTCGTTACAGAGAAAATTTTAAAAAAGTAATTGACACCTTTAATCCCGACTTTCTCTTTTTTATTGGAGGAATAATAAATACTCCGGTTGCTTATATTGACCTTTGTGTTCAACATAATATTAAAACGGTTTTTCTCTTATTAGTGCAAGATTTCTATTGTGCAAGACTTCATGCTGGTTTAGGCATTACATCTTGCACTTTGTGTTTAGATGGTTCAAATATCAATGCATTTATAAATAATTGCGGTGAGAAGCAATTGAAACCTCTCTTATATCTTTTAAATTATCAAGTTAACCAATTTTTATACTTAAAAAGGTTGCGGAAATTGAATTTTGTATTGGGTTCAACTGACGAACAGTTAGGATTTTATAAAAAAGTTGGCGTTGATGAAAATAGAATTTTAAAAATACCATTGTTTTTTTCTCAAAAAAGGGTCAGAGTAATTCAAGTTGTGCCCAAGCCCTATTTTGTAATCATAGGACAGTATAGACATGAGAAAGGGATACATCTTATATCTTCAATTTTGGACCATATAAATAATGGAATTCATGTAAAGTTGATTTTGTTCAATCAAGCTGAGGCTGACAAGTTTTTATTTAATTTTCCTGAAAATAAAAAACATCTAGATGTCGGTAAATTAGAATTACACCCTGGTGTGACAATGACAAATGGTGCAATTGAATTGATTGCAGAATCCAAGGGGGTTATAAACCCGACAATTTGGGCTAGTACGACTGAATTCGTTTTCTTAGAGGTTTTAGGCATGTCAAAACCAATCATCAGCTTTGATGTTGGTATCCATAGGGAAGTTATTAGAAATATGCGGAATGGCATTTGTGTGAAATCTGGTGATTTTGTAGAAATGGGGAAAATGGTAAATGAAATAAATAATAATGAAGAACTCTATAAGTTGATTTCAAAAGGTGCCGGGGAGCTATATCATAAATTAACTGATGACGCTTCATTTAATCCAATATTAAAAAAAGTATTTTCATAAATGGATCGAACTATTTCATATGTTAGAAATTAATGATTAAAAGAATTTACCTTACCTTATCTGTGAATGCATCATCAGGATTTGATGATTTCACATATAAGTATATTTTTTATGATACACTTGTAAAAATGGGATATGATGTAGTTTTTTATCCTTATAAAGAAGCAAGTACAAGTACAAATGGGGGAGTGATTTATGATATTAAAATCATATCAGAAAAGATTTATCAGAACTTTCTGAATGAACACATGAAAACTCCGTTCGACTTATTTTTATCTTATTATCAAAATCAACAAATAATACCAGAATTATTTACATGGGTAAAGGAGAAAACATTCTGTGTGAATTATACTACTAATTTCCATCAAATAAGTAGTTATACAGATTTGTTAACAGAAGCTGATTTATCGATTTTCGTGTCAAAAGAAGCGGAATCTTATTTTATTCAAAATTCATTTAGAGGATATTATATGCCTTTTGCAGGATTGAGTATAAATCTGGGATTTAATGCCAACAAAAATGGAAAGATTTCTTTTATTGGAACATCATATGGTCCGAGAGCTCTTTATTTATGGAGATGTTTACAAAATGGGCTGCCTATTAAAATATATGGCTCTAATTGGGATAAAAATCATGCTTTTAGAAGTGCCTTGAGAATTTTAAAATTAGAAACGCAAGCACTTACTTTTAGTAAATCCGCAATTGATACTGCATATCGTTGTTTGAATGATTTAATAATGGCAGAAATTAATCTTGGAATTAAAGGAGTTGTCAACCCACCTCTGTCAGATGAACAATACAATCAACTAATTTCTGACTCATCTATAATTTTGAATATCCCAGAATCTAGGTATAACCATGATTTTAAAAATCCCAATGTACTAATCGGGGCAAACCTTAGAGATTTTGAGGTGCCTACCTTAGGGTCTTTATTACTCACTCAGAAAAATGAAGAAATAAAGTCATTTTTTGAAGAAAATAAGGAGGTCATACTTTTTTCAAATGAGTGGGAAATGGTTGATAAAGCAAAATTCTACATGGATAGACCAGATTTGATTTTAAGAGTAGCTGAAGCTGGTCATAATAGAGTTAAAAAGGAGCATTTGTGGGAACATCGGTTCAAAACATTCTTTACTTATATTGAAACAAATTATTTATGATTTGTAATAATTTCTACCAAAATAAAAAAGTAATCATTACTGGTCATACTGGTTTCAAAGGCAGTTGGCTAGCATTAGCGCTATATGAGTTGGGCGCAGAAGTTTGTGGGATAGGGTTAAGTCCTAAAACCTATAGTGATTTCTTCGTTGTTAATGAGATATCTAACCTATGTGATTCACATATTTTAAACATCAGTAATCTGGAAGAGGTTAAAAAAGTATTTATTGAATTTCAACCAGATATTGTTTTTCACTTGGCAGCACAACCACTTGTTCGTTATTCATATTCAAATCCGATTGAAACATATCAAACAAATCTTATAGGAACTGCAAATATTTTAGAAGCGGTAAAACTATTGACCATCAAATGTGCCATAGTATTAATTACAACAGATAAGGTTTATGAAAATAGAGAATGGCATTATCCATATAGAGAAACCGATCGTTTAGGCGGAAAAGATCCATATAGTTCAAGTAAAGCCTGTGCAGAAATATTGATTTCCTCTTATCGACATTCATTTTTTAATCTTCATGATTATGACGAACATCAAAAATCTATAGCAACTGCTAGGGCAGGAAATGTAATTGGTGGTGGAGATTGGTCAGAAGATAGATTGGTACCCGATATTGTGCGAGCGATAAATGATAATAAAGAGATAAAAATTAGAAATCCTTTTTCAATAAGACCTTGGCAGCATGTTATGGAACCTGTATTTGGATATTTGAAATTGGCATACAAATTATACGAAACTCCAAAAGCGTTTAGTGGGGAATGGAACTTTGGGCCTTATTCAGAAGAAGTACTAAGAGTTGAGGAAGTTGTTCAGACAGCTATAGATATTTTGGGTAAGGGTTCATATAAAATTTCGAATGATGAGAATTTGCTACATGAAGCAACATTGTTGAAACTTGACATCTCGAAAACGATTAATGAATTGAAATGGAAACCACAACTCAATACCAAACAAGCTATCAGTTTAACAATAGAATGGTATAAAACATTAGAAACCAATAAATCTGAAATTGCACAATATTCAAAACAATCAATTTGGAATTTTTTTAAAGCATAGATTTGATGAAGATTGCAATTATTGGTTCAAACTCATTTCTTGCTGGTTACATTATCGAACAATTAACCAAACCAGACTATGCTTTGTATATATTTGGCAGAACCAATAGGTGGGGTGAAAAGTTTGATTTTGGATTATTTGATCTTCCTATAATTTGTCCTGAAATTACAGATTTATTAAAGTTTGATGTAATTGTATATTGTGCAGGGGCTGGAATACAAGCAAATTTAAAACAAACTAACGAATCGATTTATGATGTAAATACGTTTTATCCTATAAAATTGTTCTATGGTTTAATTGAAAGAAACTTTACTGGAAAATTTGTTTCATTTGGTTCATATTTTGAAATAGGAGATTCAAAGGAGGCATTCAAATTTACTGAGATTGATTTGTTGAATTCCAGGCTTACAGTTCCGAATGATTATTGTATTTCAAAACGAATTTTTTCAAGGTTTCTTGATTCTGTAAATTGTTCTTTTAGTTATATTCACCTGGTATTACCAAACATATACGGAAAAAATGAAAATCCGTTAAGGATTATACCTTCTATAATAGAAAGTATTAAAACGAAAACTCCCATTTCATTTACATCTGGAATGCAAGTACGTCAATATTTACACGTAAGCGATATTGCTCAACTTGTTGAAAATTGTGTAAAATGCAACTTTGTGAGCGGAGTCTATAATATCACATGTCCAGAACATGTTCAAATAAAACAATTAGTTGAAATAATTTATGATCAAATGGGAGCTAAAGATGAATTTAGTAAGGTTAAATTTGGCCAAGAAAATAGGTCAGATAATAAAATGCAATACCTCTTATTAGATGATAATAAAGCAAGAAACGAATTAGGGTGGAGTCCAAATTACGATATTATTAGAGGAATACAATCGTATTT